>ERZ779729.36-NODE-36-length-169862-cov-8.714753_pt1 | contig 169862 bp, 190 predicted proteins | sample MGYA00511072_ERZ779729 | MGnify/ENA primary metagenome ERZ779729 (study PRJEB29588, sample SAMEA2156675) | human gut metagenome | biome: human gut; feature: human-associated habitat; material: faeces | place: Denmark | collected 2008/2010 ...
CGCCGCCGGCGAAAAGTCGGTCGAGATGGTCAAGTCAAAAGAGCTTCTCGGCCTGACCGGCTATGTTCACGGCGGTTGTTCGCCGCTCGGGATGAAAAAGCCGTTTCCGACATTTGCCGACGAAACCGCCGCGGACTTTGCGACGATCATTTTCAGCGCCGGCAAAATCGGTTTTCAGATTGAGGCGCCGCTCGCCGCGCTGGAGGAAATCGTCGGCCTGAAGACTGCCCGGCTGACGGTTTGAAAAACGGAATGTATTTGCTTGCCAAGACGGAAATTTTTTGTTAAATTCCCGTCCGCGATAATATTTTATGTTTAATTATTAAAAATAACAAAACTTATGATTTACGGAAACAATGTAAGACTGGAAAAAGAGAATGACAACCGGGAAGTGCGCTGCCGTTTGCTGATGAAAAAAACGACGGCTGCGGCAGAGTGCGAAGTTTCGTCCGGTTTGAACTACTGGCAGTTTGCAAACGCGGCGGTTGCCGTGATGCGCAAAAAAGACCGCGTGTTCGACCTTTTTTATTTTCCCTGTCGGAATCTGACGGGACCGTTGGTTTGCGGTCCGCGCGACGTTTTTGAGTTTAAGCTTTTCGGCGCCGATTTTGTATATCATCTGACCGACGGCTGGTTTTGGCTCAATCACCGGCCGGGAAAACAGAAGCTGGAAAACGGCCGGGAAATGTTTTTGGGCGATGTTTATCTTGGCAAAAAAATCCTTGCCGGCGACGTTTTCGGCGAGCGTCCGGAAAGCGGCGGCTGGAACGTTTCCGCCCTTGATGAGGAAACGGACGCTTTTGAAACGCGCAAATACGTTTCTTTCACGCCGGCTGCGGACGGAAAAACAAGCATTGCGCAGTATCCGGACGGCCGCTGTGACCTGTTTTGCGACGGCTACCGCATCAAAGCCGGTCCGCAGGGCGGATATCGGAAACTGCAGGTGAGAGGCGGCAGCGTTTTGCTGTTTGCCGCCGGCGACGCGTGGAAAAAGGTTTACGAAGGCTCTGACTGTCTGCCGGAAAATTTCGATCTGCCGGCGGTGCTGGTTTATGACCGGGACAGCGACAAAAACGGCACGCTGATTCTTTTTGACGGGGAAAAATGCGTTGAGGAGTATGGTGAAATAGAATTGTTTGACCGGGCGGTAATCGCCGTCGGCAACAAGGTGTTTGATGCCGGTGCCGGAAAAGCTTTCTTTGTCGGCTGAAATTCTTTCCGTTATGAAAAAAGCTTCCGCGTCCGAAAAGGACGGCGGAAGTTTTTTTGTGCAATAAGGGGATTTTTCTTTTTTAGGGCGGTTATTTTTCTTTTCCCGCCCTGAGGCTGCGGATAATATCAATACCGTAAACGGAAGCCGTCCGCGGCGCAAGCACGTTTGCCCGTCCGTCCGCAACGACGATCCGGTGCCGCCGGTAAAGCCGTTCATAGTCGCGTTCCGGCAAATCTGCGGAAAAGTCACTTTGCGCCAGATAATCGCGCATTTTACCCTTGGTATCGGCAATGATTTTTTTGCCCGGCTTTTCCCCGCGGCGGCGCTTGGCGTAAGCATACAGATAGCGGGATTTCAGGTTGTCGCTGCCGAGCACCATGGTAATCGGGTTGGTCAGGCAGAAATCGGCGACCGCCGCCGTATCGGGGCAGATTTCCTCCTTAAGCAGCAGGTCTTTGATGATTGTTACGTGTTCGGCTACCGTCTGCGGCGACTGGACCAGCAGCGAGGGCTGCCTGACCGCGGCTCTTATGTAGTCTTCGCGCCTGAACATCGGCTGTCCCTGTTCGTTTTGCAGTGCCGGATGACGAACGACGCCGTTGACGTTGGCGGCGATCGTTTCCGGCAAAATGACGAACAGCGCCGGCATTTTCAACGCCGCTTTCAGACAGGCGGCCTTGTCAATGACGGGACGGCCGTCTGTACCGCTGAGATCCGGGTGGCGGATGATGCCGTTTATTTTTCCGACCACGGTGTCCGGCGTAATGATAAACAGCGAAGCCTGTTTCAGAGCCGCCCTGACATATTCGGCACGGCTTGTCAGGGGGCTGCCGTCCGCGGCGGCCAGCAGCGGATGATTGACGACGCCGCTGATGTTGGCGGCGGCCAGGTCGGGATTTTGCAACAGCAGCGCCGGGTGTCGGAGAACCGCCTTGCGGTAGTCGCCGGCTTTGATCAGACTGTTGCCGTTTTCGTCGGCGAAGGCCGGATGCCGGAGAAAGCGCGTAACATGTTCGACCACGGTTTCCGGCGCGTGTAAAAACAACTGCGGTTTTTTCAGCGCCGTTTGCAGATAGGTTTCCGTTGTAAACAGCGGTTTGCCGTCATCGTCTTTCAGCGCCGGATGGCTGACGACGCCGCTGACGTTGGCAGCCAGCGTTTCCGGCAACTGGTAAAGCAGCTGCGGGCGTTTGAGGGCCGCCGCGATGTATTCCCGGCATTTGAGCAGCGGTTTGCCTTCGCGTCCGCAAAGTGCGGGGTGATTGACCAGTCCGCGGATGTTGTCCGCAATCGTCTGCGGCCGCAGACAAAGCAGCCGCGGCTGTTTCAGGGCCGCCCGGCGGTATGTTTCCTCGTCGATTGCCGGCAGTCCGGGAAAGCGGCAGAGGCTTTTGATGTTGTCTTCAATTGTCGATGCCGGCAGAAACAGAAGCGACGGCGCTTCAAGCAAAATGTGTTTGAAACGTTCATCGTCTGCGGCAAGGCCTCTGTCGGTAAAAAGTTTTTTTATTTCTTTCAGCCGTTCGCCGCCGCCGGCCGGCAGCAGCGGGGCATGTTTCTTTTCCCAGTAATAAATGCATCTGGCTTCGTCCGCACCGATGCGGAGACAGCGGTTAAGCTCAACGGGGGTGAGGGCGGAGGCTTGGGCCGCCGCTTTGATTATGCCGGCGATTTTTTCGGCCGATTCGGCAGAGGCTCCGGCCGCGGTTAAATTTTTCTGCAGGTCAGACATGGTTGCAATCCGTTTGCATTAATATGATATTTTTGTCCAAAGTAGCACAAAAAAAGGCGAAACGCAAATTCTTTTTGCCGCCTTTTTCAGTGGCGGTCTAAGCGGAAAAATGAGGTTCCGGGTTGACAAAAAGCGGCCGGCATGCTATATCTGACGGGAAAATAATTTTTATCATATAATTTTATGGAAAACTGTAATGCAAAAAAATCCGCGGTCAGCAGAGAAGAGGCTCAAACCGTGCTTGACAAAATCAGAAGCGTGATCGTCAGAGAAGTGGGATGCGAGGAGAAGGACGTTGTGCTTGACGCCTGTTGGCGCGATGATTTGGGCGCCGATTCCCTGGACATGGCCTATGTGATGATGGAAGTTGACAAACTGCTGGAAATTCATATTGATGAAAACGACGGCTGGGACAAAAATTCCACCTTGTACGAAACCTGTTCCGGCATTGTCCGCACGTTAGGTGAAACCGACCGTCGGTAAGCCGCCGGTTTAATCGTCTGCCTATGGGAAAAGAAAGAAAAGACAAAGAATTTTCTGCCGGCGAGCAGGAAATTCAGGCAGTGTTTGCCAGGCTTTGTCCCCTCGTAACTGACGCGTTGTCGCTTGAAAAATGCGAACTGAAGCTTTCCGACCGGCCGGCTGATCTGGGGGCCGATTCTCTGGACATGCTGATTGTCGCGGGCAAAGCGGAAAAAGCATTTGACATCCGCATTGACATTCATCGGGCCGGGTGGGACAAACACGACACCCTGCGTGATAACTGTACGGACATTGTCCGTTTGCAAAAAGAAAGCGGCCTTTTGTGAGCCGCCGGTTGATAAAAAGTCCGTTCCTTGCGGGGAGCGGGCTTTTTTTTATGATTCGGACGTCTGCACGTGCGGGCGGATGCGGAAGTTTCCGCGCGGCCGCAAGGCTTGCGAAACTTTGGAGCCGGGCGAACCCGTTCGGAACGGTTAATGCCGCTTGCACCGGCCGGTGGAAGTTTGCGGGTGAAAAAATACCTTTGCGGCTTGCCAACGAACAAAGGGGACACTATGCTGAAACCAAAGTTTCTCAATTGTAAAAGGAGGTTAAAGATGAATTTTGACTATTATATTCCTACCCGGATTTTGTTCGGTGCCGGCCGTTTGAACGATCTGCACAAACAGAAGCTGCCGGGCAAAAAGGCGCTGATCGTCATTTCCAACGGCAAATCGACCCGTGCCAACGGTTATCTGGCGCGGGTGGAAAAGGAACTGGAACTGGCCGGCGCGGCGCATGTCGTGTTTGACAAGGTTCAGCCCAACCCGACCAAAGACAACGTTATGGAAGGCGCGGCTCTGGCCCGGGCGGAAGCGTGTGACTTCGTGCTTGGTCTCGGCGGCGGGTCGCCGATCGACGCCGCCAAGGCGATTGCCGTAATGGCGGCCAATCCGGGCGACTATTGGGATTATATTGCGGCCGGCTCGGGCAAAGGGCAGCCGTTGGCAAATTCGCCGCTGCCGGTCGTGGCGGTAACCACTACCGCCGGCACCGGTACCGAAGCCGATCCCTGGACGGTGATTACCAAAGAAGACAGCAATGAAAAAATCGGCGCCGGCTGGCCGGAAGTCTTTCCGGTGCTCTCGATTGTTGATCCCGAACTGATGATGACCGTGCCGCCGCATCTGACCGCTTATCAGGGATTTGACGCCCTCTTTCACAGCACCGAGGGCTATCTGGCCAACTGCAGCACCCCGATAAGCGACATTTATGCCATAAAAGCGATCGAACTGATCGGCCGCAGTCTGGCCAAAGCCGTCAAAGACGGTTCCGACCGGCAAGCGCGCGCCGACGTGGCGCTGGCCAACACCCTGTCGGGCATGGTCGAGTCGACTTCCTGCTGCATTTCCGAACATAGCCTGGAACATGCGCTGTCTGCTTGGCATCCGAAGTTGCCGCACGGCGCCGGACTGATCATGATCAGCCGTGCCTATTATCAGGCTTTTGCCGACAAGCATGCCTGCGACGAGCGGATGGTTGCAATGGCCAAAGCGCTGGGCCGAAAAGATGCTGACAAGGCAGAGGATTTCGTTGCCGCGCTGGTTGATCTGCAAAAGGCCTGCGGCGTCGATGATTTGAAAATGTCCGACTACGGCATCGACGGCGGCAATCTGCGCCGCTATGCGCAAACTGCGCGTGAAACGATGGGCGGTCTTTTCGCCCTGGATCCGGCGCCGCTTGACGAAAATGAATGTGTTGAAATTCTCAGGCAGTCGTATAAATAAAAGATTGACAGTCCGATAATCTGTCTTTAATCTGAACTTATCGTTAATTTATTTAAGGAAACGGAAAACATGTTTTTTGCCTTGGCCGAAAATAAGCGTTTTGCCTGCCGCGCCGTAATGACGTCGGCAGCCGTTTCCTTTGCCGCCGTAACCGTTACCACTACCACCGTTGTCCCGTTCCTGTCCTTACGGAAAACGGCATAGTTTGTTACGGCTTTTATCAAACTTTCAACCGCCCGGTTTCGTAAGGAACCGGGCGGTTTCTTTTTTGTTTCTTTAATTTTTGAAAAAGGAGAACCGATATGAAAATCAGAGCAGCCGGTTTAAGCGATCTTCCGGCAATTATGGAAATCATCAACGAGGCCAGACGGAATTTGAAAGAACAGGGCATTAACCAGTGGCAGCGGAGCTATCCGAATGCCGGCGTTATCGAACGGGACATTGTTGCCGGCAATTGTTATGTGGCGGAAGAGGAAGGGCAGGTGGCCGCTTCTTTCGCCGTTTCTTTTGACGGCGACGCCGATTATGACAAAATCTATAACGGCAGCTGGCGGCGGGAAGGGCGTTTTGCCGTCGTTCACCGGGTGGCGGTCGGCGCCGCCTGGCGGGGACGGGGACTGGCCTCGGCCGCTTTGCGTCATGCCGAAAAGCTGTCGCTTGCCCGCAACATAGACTATCTGAAAATCGACACCCACCGCGACAATCTGCCGATGCGCCGGGTGCTCGGCAAAAACAACTTTACCCTCTGCGGCCTGATTGATATTGCCGACGGTTCTTCGCGGATCGTGTTTGACAAGATATGCCGCGGTTAAAAAAACGGTAAGCGGGGAATAAAACAGCAGCAAACCCAACGGTCAGAGCATGACCAAAGGCGTAAGCCTGAGGCATCCGGCACCCCGGGTTTTCCTGTCGGGCGGCAAATAAAAAACCCCGGGAATTTCCCGGGGTGTTCGTCATCATGACCGGATTATTTGCGGTTGATGGCAATTTTGCGCTTTTTGCCCTGTTCGTCGGAAGATTTGGGAACCGTAACGGTGAGCACGCCGTTTTCAAAATCGGCTTTGGCGTCGTCAAATTTCAGTTCCCAGGGCAGCGGAACCGTACGGCTGAAAGTGCCGTAGGAAATTTCCGAAAAATAACTTCCTTTGTGTTCTTCCCGGTGTTCCTGCTTTTTTTCGCCGGAAATTGTCAGATACCCGTCGGAAGACAGTTCCAGATCAATGTCTTCTTCCTTCATACCCGGCATTTCGGCGCGTACCGTTACTTCTTTTTCGTTTTCGCGGACTTCTATTTTCGGTTCGTTCTTGGCAATAAAGTTCTTTTCTTCCGGCAAATCGAGCCAGTTGCCGAAAAAGCCGTTGAGCAGATCGTTAAAATCTTTGTTAAAGCCGCAGCGCAGCGGGGCATGATGACCGTGTTCTTTGCGGCTGACCAATGAATCAGACATTTTAAACCTCCTTGTTAGATCAATCATCCTTCTGTTAAAACAGGTAGGGTGGCCAAAAGGCAGAATCAAGAGCCGCCGGAAAATTTTTGCATTTTTGTTCTAGATAGGCTTTCTAAAAGCGCGGAGAGCGTTCAACACAGCCAGCATGGTCACACCGACGTCGGCAAAAACCGCGCCCCACATGGTCATCATGCCGGCGGCGCCCAACCCGAGGAAAAGAGCTTTGACACTAAGCGCGAAGACGATGTTCTGGCGGACAATGCCCATGGTTTTGCGGGCGATTTTAACCGCCTCCGCCACCTTTTGCGGGTCGTCGTTCATGATAACCGCGTCGGCGGCTTCAATTGCCGCGTCGGATCCCGTCGTACCCATGGCGATGCCGGCGTCGGCGCGGGTTAAAACCGGCGCGTCGTTGATGCCGTCGCCGGCAAAGATGACGGAACCGCCGCTGCGGGCTTTAATCAGTTCTTCCAGTTTTTCCACTTTTTCTCCCGGCAGCAGTCCGGCATAAAAACGGGCAATGCCGAGCTGTCCGGCGGCAGCCGCGGCGGCCGGTTCGTTGTCGCCGGTCAGCATGACGGTCCTTATTCCCAGTTTTCCGAGTTCGGCGACGGCGCCGACGGCGGTTTCCTTAACCGTATCGGAAATCACCAGCGCGCCGAGATATTTTCCGTCTTCGGCAATATATGCGACCGTGCCGCCGTCAGCTTCTTTAATTCCGGAAATCTTAAATTTTTCCATCAGTTTGAGGTTGCCGGCAAGAATTTCTTTTCCGTCTTTTTTGATGCGGACGCCGCAGCCGGCGATTTCTTCCGCCTGTCCGCCGGGCAGGCCGGTTTCCTTTTCTCCGGCCGCTTTGCGGATTGACAGTGCAATCGGATGGTTGGAGGCGCTTTCCGCCGCTGCGGCGGGTTTCAGCAGCCTGTCTTCGCCGATGCCGGCAGCCGGCAGAATGCGGCTGACTTCAAATACGCCGCGGGTAAGGGTGCCGGTCTTGTCAAAAACCGCCGTTTTACAGTTTGCCAGCGTTTCCAGATAATTGCTGCCTTTGATCAGAATGCCGTTGCGGGAAGCGCCGCCGATGCCGGCAAAAAAGGTGAGCGGAACCGAAATGACCAGTGCGCAGGGACAGGAGATAACAAGAAATGTCAACGCGCGCTGCAGCCATTCGGCAAACGCGGTGCCGGGAACGACAAGCGGCGGCACCAAAGCCAGCAATATAGCGGCAGCCACCACCGCCGGCGTGTAAAAGCGGGCAAAACGGGTAATGAACTTTTCCGTACGGGCTTTGCGCGCGTCCGCATGTTCCACCAGTTCGAGGATTTTGGCGGCGGTCGATTCGCCGAAGGGTTTGCTCACTTTTATTTTAAGTAGGCCGTTGGTGTTGATAAAACCGCTCAGCGCCTCGCTGCCGGGAACCAGCCGGCGCGGCAGGGATTCTCCGGTCAGGGCGGAAGTGTCAACCGTTGCCTCGCCGTCCGTAACTAAACCGTCAAGCGGGATCTTTTCGCCGCTTTTAACGATGATGACGTCGCCGACGGCAATTTCTTCCGGCCGTCTTCTGACCGCCGTGCCGTTTTCTTCCCGGCAGGCATAGTCGGGCCGGATATCCATCAGTTCTGCGATTGAGCGTTTGGAGCTTTCCACCGCCTTGTGCTGAAGATATTCGCCGCTTTGGAACAAAATCATCACCATTGCCGCTTCCGGATATTCGCCGAGGAAAACGGCGCCGAGAGTAGCGATTGTCATCAGGGCGTTTTCGTCCAGCCATTTTCCGCGGAGAATGTTTCTGCCCGCCGCATAAACGATATCCGCGCCGGCAACGAACCAGGCGGCAACAAAGAGAGCAGTGCCGGCAGCCGGCGGCAGCAGACCGCTGACGGCCGCGGCAAACAGCAGCACGGCGGCGCCGATTCGCAGCGGCAGACGGGCATTGCCGTGTTCATGATGGCAGTGGCCGCATTCTTGTGCCTGATGATGAGAGCAATGGTGATGTTCTTTACACATAAGCGTATCTCCGTTCAAACAGTTGTTCAATCGTCTTTGTTTGCATAATAGTTGAGCAATCGTTCAATTGTCAATAAAAAAATGATAAAAACGCTTGTGTGCCGTCGGCGATTCGATTATTGTAAAAGCAGAATTTAATCGCTTGAGAGGAGCGTCGCATGGAAAACACTCAGGCGGACTGCACCGCCCTCCGTCCCTGGACCGTGGCGGCAATCCGCGCCGAAATGCCGGAGGAAGAGCTGTTGTACGGTCTTTCCGACTTTTTTAAGGTTATGGGCGACCCGACCCGCATTAACATTTTGTGGGCGTTGGAAAAAGAGTCGCTGTGCGTAAGCGATCTGGCGGTACTGCTTGACATGACCAAGTCGGCAGTTTCCCACCAGTTGAAGATTCTGCGTATAGCCAAGCTGGTGCGGGCGGACAAAAAAGGAAAAAACGTTTACTATGCCTTAAACGACGATCATGTCCGCATCATCTGGGAAAAGGCGCTGGAGCATGTCCGCGAATAGCGGCCGTCAGTCCGTTTGCCTGCGGATCCATTCCATAATCAGATCAACCGCATATTTTTGTTCTTCCGGCGTTAACTCTCTGCCCGGGAGAATGCCGTGCCATTTGAACAGGCATTGGCGGCAGCAGGTGGCGGTGGCGTGCTGGGCGATGAATACCGGGTGGCCGCGCATCGGCGTCTGCCTGCCGTCGTTGGCGATTTCCGCCGGCGCCAGCCGCTTACCGACAAAATCTTCGGCATGCCGGCGGACGGTGTCGAGCCCTTTTTGCCGGACATAGGAAATGTCCGCCGTCTTCAGCCGGAAGCGGCTGCGGAAAGGCGAACGGCCCAGACGGGAAAAAATATCTTCTGTCATGATGGTGCACCGATTCTTTTTTCTTTATTGTAAAACGGAGAAAAACGGCGGTAAAGTTTTTTCGTCCGTTTGCGGAAAAGCTTGACAACGGATGTCAGCTATGGCAGTTTGAAGCCGCTGAAAGATTATTTTTACAATCGTTATGAAAACGGAAGAATTGAAAAAACAGTTGAAACACATGATGATTGTGGCAACTGAAGAACCGGACGAACATCGTCTTCGTTTTTTATTGACAGGCCTTTCCAAAGAAGCTTTGACCGAAGTGTCCGACCTGGTCAAACGTTCTTTCGAATTTGCCGACCGCGAGCGCTGCCGCTATTTTACCATGATCCGCGGCGCCAAACATTACCATAATTGTCTGGTGGTGTCGCGAGTGCTTGAAGAACTGCCTGCCGGAAATTGATGTTTCCGGGGCGGAAAATGAAACAAAACCCCGTCTGTCGAACGGGGTTTTTGCAAATTCATATGCCGCCGGTTATTTTTTCGACGCTTGCGGCAGCGGCGTTTTCAGTTTGATCCTGCCGTGCGCGGACGCGCCGAAAAGACTGTGGTACAAGTCCCGGTATTCTTCAAATTCAAGGGAACAGCCGTCGGCCAGAATTTCCATCTCCACGCCGAAGGCGTCAACCGTAAAGGGCATGTCGACCATGCCGTTTTTAAGGTAGAAGGCTTTGCGCCGTTTGCGCTGTTCGGCATTTTCCGCTTTGACCAGCGTGCTTTCTATTTCGAGAAAAAAACGTTGACCGGCATAACGTTCTTTCAGCATCCGGAAAACTTTTGAGCCTACGCCCCCTTGTCTGTGACAGGGCGAAATGGCAAAATAGTCAAGCATGACCAGATCGCGGTGCCGCGCGGTAATGGCCAGTCCCGTGAAATCCTTGTGATTGTTTTCGGCGGCGAGGATCTCCATCGACCCTTCCCTGTTTTTTTCCAGAATTACGGAAAACGGTTTTTGTTCCTCAACCGGAAACGCTTCGTAATACAGCTTTTCAATCTGTGCCAGACAGGCGGCACAGGGTGTTTCTATCAGTCTCATTTTTACCTCCGCCGACATTATACCTTTTGCCGGGTTAAAATATCGTATAACAAAAAATCGGCCGTGTCGTTCTGAAAAGAAAAGGTCCGCTTGTCGCAACTCGTTAAATCGGGCGCACCGGCCGGAAATTTTCGATATAAGCGAAAACTTTTCCGTATTGGCGAAAATTTTTGCATTTGATGACCGGGATTTTTGCATTTTTTAAAAAAACGGAAATTTCCGCATTGATTTCCCGGTTGCAGTTGTCATAATCCCGGATCTTTTTCAGGCTTATTTTCCGATAATGGTAAGCCTGAACCGGCAGTTCCTTGTCGATTTTTCTGCCGATAAGCTTTTTTGCTTTCAGAAAACGCACGGTAAAGCGCCATATCGCGACCGGCCGGCAGATTCTCATGTCTATAATCAGGTCCGGCCGCATTGTTTCGTAGATGTACTTCTGGCAGCCTTCCGCAACCCAGCCGTCGTTTTCCGAAAGAAAAAGCTTCAGCCGGGAAAACTGTTCCCCGACGGAATAATAGCTTCCGTCTTCCGTATTGCGGCAGACTTCGTCGATGTTTAACCGCGGGAGGTTGAATCTTTTGTTTATTGCATAAGCGAGCGACGATTTTCCTGCGCCGAGCGGACCGATAATCAGAATTTTCATGACAGCCTCCGAATAACGATTAAACTCCGAAATCGGGAAGATGACAAGAAAAAAGAGTTCGGTCAAGTGCTGCTTTGTTTATTCATTTAACTCGATACATGTTTGCTGCCGGACATATTCTGAGGGAAGTGCGCCGGCCGGTTGCCGGGAGATTCGAAAATGAGCGGATTACGGAGACGAACGTTTGTTTTTGGGCAAAAGGAGTTGCTTTTTGTAAAAAAAATGATATACTGATAAAGAATAAAAATTATTAAATACCATGAAAAATATTATTAAAACCACACTTATTATTTGTGGAATGGCGTTTTTGTTTGCAAGTTGTTCCGAATATAAAGTATTGGAAACGACGGAGGTGTTTAAAATAGAAAAAACATCTTCTGAAGTTCACGTATATCTGAGAAACGGATATGCGGTGCGTATAGATCCCAACGATCGGTGGAATCATTATTTTATAAACGAGAACAGGGAGAGAGTAAAATTTTATGATCCCGAAGTCTTGCTGTGGCAGAACGCGGAACCGGGCTGGGTTGTTGAAGTTTATGGTGAATACCAAAGCGATTATCTGCGGCTGGTTCCCCCGGCAGATATAACTGAAGAACTGGAGGTTGCTTCTATCAGCGTTTATGAAGGAGAAACCGGAAGGTTTTTGGGATATCTGTCAGGAGGCTTGTTAACGTCTCCGAGCGGGAAATTCGATTTCCAGTCATATCAGGGTAAGATTCTTACCAATGTGACTTTCACCAACGGAAAATTTATTTCGGTAAACCCGATGGTGGAGCCGTTTTGGCTGGAAGTAAAAAAGGGGGCTGTTGTCAAACATGAGAGAGTAAACGGCATTTCGTTGTATTCTCCGGTTTGTAAATAACCTGATAAAGAGAGTTGCCTGTTTGTGCGGGCAGCTCTTTTTTTATTACGGCAAAACGATTCCGCGCTTTTGGGGTCAGGGAATTTTTTGTTGAACGATCGGCCGATGTTTCGGTTATGAATTTTTTGTTCCTTTGTCGTTTTTCTGTTTTCATGTTGCGGCCGACGGCGTTTGAGGAAAACAATTCTGCCATGCAACCGGCAATGCATTATGAATGAAATATATCTTTGGGTAAAAAAACGGTATCGGATTTGCCCGCAAAGTTTGCGTTTGCCGTTTGTCCGGATGCGTCTGCCGGGGTATCGGGGGCAAATTTTTCAAGCACTTTGTCCAAAAATAATTTGGCCGCCGGGGAGAATACGCGGTGTTTTTTCCATACAATGTCCAATCCGGATTCAAGCTTTGGCTTCAGCGGTCTGAAACAAAGTTCGCTTTCTTCGGAGGTGTCGACGAGTTTGTCCAGGGTAACGGCATAACCGATCCCGGCTTTCACCATAACCGCGGCGTTATAGACGAGATTGAAGGTAACCGCTGTGTTCAACCTGTCAAAATTTCCCTGAAACCATTCGATAAATTCGTTTTTTGAAAATGTTTTTTTGATTGCCTGTCTTGAATTAAGCAGAGGAATGTTTTGCAGGTCTGAAAGTTCAACATGTTTTTTCTTTGCGAGAGGACTGTCTTTTCTCATAACGACGCCCCATACGTCCTTTTCCGGCAGTGTAATATGGTCGTACTTGGAAACGTCGACGGGCTGGATCAGTATGCCGAAGTCAAGCAGCCCTTTATCGACCTTTTCGGTAACGTCTTCCGCGTTTCCGGAATAAATATGAAATTTTACTTCCGGATGATCCGAACGAATTTCTTTAATGATTTCCGCCACGTATTTTATAGAGTCTGATTCGCCGCCGCCGATATAAACGTTTCCGCCCGTCGTACCGCTTATTGCAAGGAATTCGGCTTTTGTTTTTTCAACCATGTCCACAATTTCTTCCGCCCTTTTCCTTAAAATCATTCCTTCGGGCGTAAGCGTCACTTTGTGTTTTCCCCTTATTAAAAGCTTTTGCCTCAGTTCTTTTTCCAGTTCCTGCAATTGCCTTGTAAGGGTAGGCTGCGTCAAATGCAGAGAATTTGCGGCACCGGTTATGCTGCCTTCTCTTGCAACGGCCAGAAAATATTTTAATACTCTGATTTCCATATAAAAACAGTATCCTTTTAAGATATGCCTGTCAAGCATATTTGAACATTGAGTATAAGTATTTGCTATTTTTCGGAAAATTGTAAATAATAAAAAACGGGGGACGGACATGATGTACGAAGATAAAAATAAAATCCTTCGAAATCGGAAAGATGCGGATTATGCCACCGGTCTTTTTTCCGTGAAGGCTTGATTGAACACGAATGTCAAACGGATAATAAATTGCGAAAGGAGCAACATGAAATTTAAAGCGGTATTGAATATTTTGGTTCTGGCAACATTAATTACGGGAGGAAATTTTATGAACAATGCAAAGGCAAGTGATTGGGACAAGACTTTTGCCAAAAGCGATAAGGTCAATATTGAGAAAGTGAAGTTCAAAAACCGTTACGGAATTGAACTTGTCGGCGATTTGTATATGCCGAAAGACAAACCGGCGGAGAAGCTGCCGGCCATAGCTGTCAGCGGGCCGTTCGGCGCGGTCAAGGAGCAGGCCTCTGGACTTTATGCGCAGACAATGGCCGGGCGCGGTTTTATTACGCTGGCATTTGACCCTTCATATACGGGCGAGAGCGGCGGCGAACCGCGTCTGGTTGCTTCACCCGATATTAACACCGAAGATTTCAGCGCGGCAGTTGACTTTTTGAGCGTTCAAGACGGAGTTGACGCCGATAAAATCGGCATTATCGGCATTTGCGGTTTTGGCGGTTTTGCGCTGAACGCCGCGGCCATGGATACCAGAATCAAGGCGACGGTTACCTCTACCATGTATGATATGAGCCGGGTTAACGCCAACGGTTATTTTGACGCAATGAGTGAAGACGACCGTTATGCCTTAAAGCAAAAACTCAATGCTCAGCGTACCGAAGATTTTAAAAGCGGAACCTATGCCAAAGAAGCCGGTCTGCCGGATAAACTGACGGGAGAAGAACCTCAGTTTGTCAAAGATTATTGGAATTATTACAAAACGCCGCGCGGCTATCACAAGCGTTCAAAAAATTCCAACACCGGCTGGAACATGACTTATGCGCTCTCGTTTATCAATATGCCGATTTTGTCTTATGCCGGCGAAATCAGAAGTGCGGTTTTAATGCTGCACGGGGAAAAGGCACACAGCCGCTATTTCAGCGAAGACGCTTTCAAAAAGCTCAAAGGCGGCAATAAGGAGCTGATGATCATTCCCGGTGCAAATCATACGGATTTGTATGACCGGACGGATAAAATCCCGTTTGATAAAATAGAAGCGTTTTTTAGAGCCAACCTGCAATAAAAATCCGGTATTTTTCTTGTTCCGGATGCGCCGCCCTTGGGTTGAAAAGGGCGGCCGCCGCAAGGAAAAAATGTTTTTTCAAATGCGTCCGAATGTAACTTTGCAAATTTACGGTTGTTTGTGAAAAGTAAAAACTTTGTTGTTTTTTCGCAAAACGAGTTTTTGCAAACCGATGTCTTCAATTACGTATGAATCGACGAAATCAATTGTTTGACGGTTGCCTGTGCTTTTTCCCGACAAAATGAGTTTGTTTCCTTCTGGCCGCCATTTTTGATATTGCAGTGTTGCCATATTGATGGAAGACGCCCGGCCGTCGCTTTTCAGCAAGCCCCCTGTTGCGCCGGGGCAAACCGGGTACCGGTTCGGTCCGGGAGCCGGAGAGGGAAACCCGGAGCGGGGTTATTGATGCAATTTTTAACACATTGTACGTTCCGTCATAATCCGCCCCGAAACCGTCCGTCATTTGAGGCATCTCTTCCACGGTCAGTTCGGGCAAAACGGGAGTTGCGTTGATTATGGAGTCGGCGGCGGCTTTTTTGTATTCGGACATTAATTTCCCGGTCTTGTCAACGACCCAGTAGCTTTTAGGCCTTCCTTCTTCGCTGAACGAACGCACTTCGTGGCCGGGAACAAGTGTGCCGGTTACGGTTTTGGGGGCAGATTTTTCGTTTATGCTGCATGAGGTCAATATAATCATAAGACAGCCGATGAATATTTTTGCGTGTTTCATGTCTTTTTCTTTTGCCTTGATGAAATAATACGGGATTTGGGAAAATTTTCAACATTAACAGCTTTAGTTACAATGACAAGCTTCTTGATAAGTTGCAGTGTATCTGACAATGCGTTCAATGACGAAAACGTTGATGAGATCGTATTGTATATAATGATTGCAATAGTAGCTGTCGTGGTCATTGCTGGGTATATTGGTGAAGGTTCGGATGATTATTAATAACTCAATCCGATTGCCAAAACTCCCTGTTTACAAGGGAGGTATGCATTAGGTAAAAGCTATCCGAATTTGTCGTCAGGTCAGGAAAAAAGAAACGGCAGTTACCTAAATAACTGCCGTTTGTGTTGGTGATGCGGTTTCCAGTCATCGCGAACTGGTCTAACCTGCCGCAAACCTTTGCGTATAAACGCTTTGAAGAAGGAATTGGCTTCTGCGAATCAACCGATTTTTTAGCAGATGCACCTTTCTCATATCTCGAACTTATCTAAATTTTAAAAAGCATTTTCTTAAGTATCATTGTTAAAAAGGTAATCGATAAAAAATGCACAAAGAACCATGTCGAAACCAACAAACAAAAAGCCCAAGCTCAAGGAGCAAGGGCTTGTAAAGTCTGTTGGAATTAATTATCTTCTTCTATTTGGTTGAGAGAATTTTCAATAGTTTCAATTAAATTTTTTTGTAATTTATCTTCCATTTTTTTAAACAAACTTTTTTGACTGTTAATATATTCTGAATCTCCATTAAATAAAAAGTTTTTCAAAGTATTAAATCGAATCATTCTGTTAATTTGTTTATTTAATCCTTCTGATGAAGCAAGTTTATATTTTTTTATATTGTCAAAAATATCTTTTTCTTTTTGTGTCATTTCACTATCAATGTTCATATCGTTATCAAAAATCCCATACATTTTTACAAAATCCTCCAGTCTTTGGAGTATAATGTCTGAAAATTCAATCTTTTCTCGCTTCATATAAAAAAGTATTGAAAATATTGTATATAATTGGGATTTCTTTTGTAAAAACTTAACCAACATACTTGAAGATAATATAGTTTCAAGTTGGGTTGTTGCACATATAATAGCATCACGATCATTATTTGCATCATCATATTTTACTTGTAAATCTTCATAAGCTCTATTTAGTGCTTTTTGATCACTCTGATCTATTATTCCTGACCTAAATAAAAGAATAAGAGATGCACAAAACTCAACATCTTTCATCCTCTTAACATCCACATTGTTAAATAATTTATATTTTTCCCATATAGGTAGATCAGAAAGTTGACGAGCCAACGAAGCAAACTCTCCTGATAGACTATTTCTCTTTTCTTGACTGTTCAGATTATAATCTGTAAGATTTAAGCGCCTAAACATATTAATAATTTCAGGTCTTGTAACTTTTTCATTTATATCTACAATCATCAACTGATAATTCCAAACTTCTTTTTTTGTAGCATCATCTAAATCTTTAAAATAATAATCTCCCCATTTTTGCTTTGATTCCTCTTCCAACAACGCATTTTTCTTTAATTTAAACTCATTATTTACGAATTCAGCAATTGTTTTTATACGTTGCTGACCATCAACAATATGTGTAATAGACTCTCCCGTCTCGGGATTTGTATCTGCTTTCCACAAAAATAATTCCGGTATAATAAAGTTCAAAAGAATTGTCTCAATTAAACGAATTTTATCATTCTCATTCCAAACAGAACGACGCTGATACGAATCATCCACAATTAAAGAGCTTTCTGTAAACATACTATAGATATCGCTAATAGTTTTTCGATTATTAGAAAATTGAAACATACTAAACTCCTTTTTGCTCTTTTATTGCTCTACACGTCGCTATAATTCCTGACAATTGATACTCTTCCAAATCTTCCCAACTCCTATAAATTCGATAATTTATAGGGTGTATCACGGATAATTTATCTTGCAAAGATTTGTTTGTGGGTGCTTTCATATCTTGCCAAACAGTCCGAATATCATCAATTCCTGATAAAAATTTTTCATCAATATATCCTCTAAAAACAGAATTTGTAAGTTGTTGATAGAAATATTTACTATATATTTTGAATGCCTTTCTCTCTCTCAATTTTTCCCAATAAAATGAATATAATTTATCTGAAACCAATGCAATATCTATATCAGATGTCTCATTCTCAAATGGCTTTAAGCATTTAGTTGGTGATAAGCTATACCCTAGTTTCGCACTTCCCACGAGTTGAGATGAATGAAAACTTATTCCAAAATTTTTTGAAATTATTTCTTTAAAACAGTCTAAGCGATCTAATATTTCATCAGATGAAACTTTTAAATATTCTTTAAAATACCAATTATACGATTTAACTATATGTTTTAAATAAAAATCCTCAACTTTCATTGATAACAAATCATTTTTTATATCTATTAAACATACCATTATGCAGCCTTTCTTTTAGCCTGATAACATACATTCAAATAATCAAAAATATCTTGTGCAATTCCTTTACCCAATAAATATGGAACACCATTACCTATCATTTTAAATTTAAGGGATATTGGAATATTACTTGGCAAATGAAATTCCTTAGGTAAAGACTGAATAGAAAGAGCTTCTGCTACACTAATTCTACGCAGTTCATATGGATGCAAATGAACTTCATTATTACCGTATGCAGACGTTGGAGCGTACCTCCAACGATGTAATCGTTTAAAGGACTTCCGAGAAACATCTCCCTCTTTTATTGTGAGATATTTTTGTAAATTCTTAACATTGAATACATCATTTTGATTTCGATGATGTTTTACATCATTCTTTTCAAACCAATACTCAACTGTTAACTCTTCAATAATATTAATAGGTTTTGTTATAGAACTTTTTTCAATAAAATCTTCTTTGTTTGGCCAATTAAGCAATTTTATCTCTTTTAAATCAAATACTTTATGTCGACCAATAGAAAATTCATGAAAATCTTTAAATATGTTTTTATTGAAACCAATTAAAAATAATCTATCCCTATACTGAGGAACACCATACTCTAATGCATTTTCAATCGAATTAAATAATTGATAACCATTTTCATCTAAACGTTTCTTTATCTCTTCATAGAAAACCTTATGTTTACTAGTTTGATATAATCCTTTCACATTTTCTAAAACAAAAAAGTCAGGTTTTCTCTTAATTATTAAATTCACATAAACATCTGTTAATATACCGTTTTTTCCTTCTACACCTTTATTTCTTCCAGCAGTAGAAAAATCAGGACACGGCGGCCCACCTATGAAACCAACAAAATCCGCATCAAATTTTTTTTTGAAAGTTCTATTCCACACATCATCATTAAGATATTCTTCAACACTTAAATTAGAATATCCATATTTAGGTAAAAAATCACCTCTAGTATATTTATATGCTTCTAAAAAGGCTTTATTATATTCATTTACAAATGAGATATTAAAACCTGCATCTTCAAACCCTAAGTCTAAAATCCCTAACCCAGAGAAAAAAGAACATACTTCTGTTTTCACTTTCATTCCTCAACCATTAAACTACAATAATTTTTATTCTAGAATAAAATATTTTGCAAGCATTTAATAAAAACATACGGCTACAAAATTTATTATAATTATATGAAAAAAAACACTGGACGACGCCGGATATTCTCCTACTGCTGCATATGGTAATAATGAAGTACATTTACATTCATATAAACCTAGACGGTTGAGTGTTGCAGAAACATTAGCAATCCAATCTTTACCTAAAGATTTTATTTTGCCTCATAATATTCCATTAACACAAAAATTTAAAATGATAGGTAATGGAGTACCTTCTCTTTTAGCTAAAGGGATTGCCCATGAAATAAGAGAATTTATATTATCTAATCAATAGGGATAGCATTTTATGTCATATCCAGCTTCATCTAATAGACTTAATATAGATTGTTTTAAGGTATTATATAATTCAATATTTTTTTCTAAAATATCATCAATATGAGAAGCATTTGAAATTTTATCAATGATTTTTATCCCACATAAAACTTCCTCATCAGCAACAGGGTTATGTGTTGGTAATAAGGATGTGGCATCTTTTACAAAAGAATTATCTTTCTTAAATTCCAATACCATGGAAAATAGCATCCCTTCTTCGTCTTCTTCTTTTTGTTTTTCACCTATTTTGTACATTCCTACAGATCTAGTTTTCATATGAATTCCTTTTTCTACAGAATTTTTTAGAATCCATTTCAAAACAGATATTCCAACAATTTCTTCAAAAACATTTTCTTGTAATAATTCATCATTTTCAAGAATAATTTCATTTCCTATTTGATATATTTTTGAATTTAAGTGTTTTCTAAAATCTACATCTTCATAATTTTGATAAAGTACATTCATGTATTTTTTTAGCAGCTCTGTATCTAAACATTGTTTATCACATCTAAATGTTAAAAATAGAAGCCAAGTAGAATTTTGTCGTTCGAATTGCAGTGTTAATAACTTTATAATAGAGGAAAGAATCTTTTCTCCATTTTGAGGAGGAAATAGAGCTTTCATAAAATCTAAGTTTATCAAATGAAATGCAGGTCTTGCTCGTAATTCATTTGCTACTTTAGAATTTATTTCATTTAATCTTTCAAAATGTGAATTTTCTACACGAGAGAGAGGAGAAATATAATTGAAGTCCATTAATTTGCTATGTATAATGTCTTGGATTTGAGAGGCACTATTGGGGCTACTTTCCAAGGCATAAAAACAAATTTTTTTCCCCTCCGGAAGATTTTGGCCTAAAACATGAATATCTAGACAATCTTCTCCAGGAAAACCAAAGTATTGCAATTCATTTATATTTTTATAGGCTGGGGTTTTTAGTAGAATATTTGTCCAATATTGCCACTGTTTAACGCGAACCCATTGCTTTCTTGGTCTATGCCAAGCATAAAACTGTGTCTTTTTTTTATTTTCTGTAGCAGGAACTATACCAAATAATGATGGATTTATTAAGTCAACCATATGCTTCTCTATTCTTTATAGCTAATTATTTTAATTAAGGCTTTTATTAATTCATTCTTCTGGTTTTCACTGAGATTTTCAAGTAAATTAAATTTATCTAAAACACCAACAATGGCATTCAGACGAGGAAGGATTTTACTATCTAAATTTTTTTGAGTATTATACGTTGATGCTTCAAAATCTTTTTTGGAAAGTGATACTATTCCTGCTTTCTGCTCTACAACCTGTTTTACTACCTCAACTTTGGTGGTTGGTATATCATTATCATAAAAAGGTGTTTTAATTTCCGATACTATATTTTCATAGACGGAAGTTTTTTCTTTTTGAGCTTTGGTATTTATTTCTTGTCTTATCTCAGAACGCTTTGATTTTACCGCTGAAACAACTTGACGAAGAGCTAAATGCAACCAGCGCATAACTAATTGATAATGGGGATGTGCAATATTGAAAGATTCTCTGTCTATATTTAATGCAGACTCAAATCCTTCTAGAATATTAATTTCAACCATAATTTGTGATTTTAAAACATATTCAGCTAGTTGCCATTTCATAAAATCTTGATCAAATAAAGCGCCGGAAGCTCCATGTATTCTAATGCATACCCCTCTATGTTCTTTGGGTAAAATTTTAGGAGACCATTTAATAAAAGCCTCAAATTTTAATTTTCCTCCAGTTTCTTTACTTTCAAAATTTGAAAAGTCAGGTTCAAATTTACCAAAGAAATAAGCATTTTCACTAAATTGAGCGGAAGAATCTGCTTTATCTAGATATTTTATAGGCCTTGATAATTTTACTCCATCAATAAAGACAACAAAATCATCGTCATAATTTTTAGAAAAGCCCAATAATTCACAGATTTTAACATTTTGATTTTCTGCTTCAATTTTCTTGGGAGATTTACCATTATTTTGGATGTGATATATGTATTTGCTATCTCCTAATTTTAAATCATAAGGAGAAATGTCTATATATTTTAGAGGGAGAGAAAGGCCCAAAATCCAAAGCATTTGCAAATAATTATCTAAATTAAGAGAATAAGAAGGATTTGGCTGCTTCAAAAGTTGCGAATAAAGTGAAGCATATTTTTCCTCTGGGGATAGATCTGTTCCCCATGGAAGAACCGCATTATCTTCAAGTAATTCATTGTTATCAGTATCAATTTCCCCAATATGATAAGACGGACGCTCTGGTTTTCCAAGTAACTCAAAATCTTCAGAAATTGACTGTTGCCATATGTCTATACTTCGTAGCTGATCAATAGCAGATTGTTTTAAATTTTTGAGAATAATATCTGTCCCATGAGCTTCAATATTAGAGGTTTTTTGAGTATAAACATACACTATACCAGTATCAAAATCTTCTCCTCGCTTTTCGAACTGGCGAATCATCTCTTCTGAATAGTTATTTAATTTAATATCAGCAATCAGGTAATAATCATCCCCCTTTTGTTTTGTTACAATAGTAAAATCTCGTGTTAATTGCGCAACAGAAAACAAACCAATACCTATTTTGCCTATAAGTTTTCTTTTCTTTATTGGAGATAGTGTAGCATCTTTTTGATCAAAAATACCAAGATCTTTTTTTTGAGGGTTCCGTTTTGCACTTCCCCCTATATGATGTAAAACATTAGACAAAGTATCAATGGACATTCCATTACCATTATCACGGACAGTAATAGTTCGGAAAAGAGGAACATCAGTGTCAATATAAATTTCAGTAGCATCTGCGTCATAAGAGTTACAAATCAACTCTCTAAGAGCAGAATAAGCATGTCTATAAATTCCATCTGTAATTCTCGCTAAAACTTTCTGATCTGTTTTTAATAAGGTTTCCGTTTTTTCTTCACTATTAATTTTTGTTTTGATTTGATTAGCAAAATCAATAGTAGCCTTTTCTATTTGTTCAATATTGTCATTAACCATAGAATATGATCCTACCTTATTATAAGAAAATTTGTTCTTAATTATTTTAAAATACCATTCTTTGCATTATGTTAATATTAACTATATATTTTTTCAAGATATTTAATAAATAACAAATTTTATAACTTATTTTACCATTAATATAGACAACTTAAAGTACAAAAAACTTTTATTACATATAAAAGGCAATTTTAAGACTCAGAACGTTTCCACAGCTTATTTTCCTTATCTAAAGCATCCTGAAAATCGACTAATTCAATAATTTTATCGAAAAAAGGTGTTAGGGCATAAACATAAGAACCTCCGCAACCCACATTTTCCTGGTAAATAAGTCCGGTTCTTAAGAGAGCACCGGCTATCGCTTTGGTTTCTTTAACCTTCTCAGGTTGACTGTATTCATATCCTGCAATAAGTTTTGTAAAATAATTGGCATTTATTCCTTTAGGTGGTTCGTTGTGAAGTTTTATATATTTTAAATCATCCTCTCTCATTTTATATAATTGAGCTAATAGATGAATTTCTTCATCTGATAATGTTGCCAAAATCTGAGCGTATCTGTTAAATTCATTCGCATATATTGGAGATGGGAGTTGTTCACCTTTTACAATACTATTTATTGCTTTTGCTAAGAGTCTTAGATTCAGGCGAGCTGCTCCATTCATTGCTGCTAATGTATAGCGATGTATAAGAGAAATTTTGTCGTCATTGGCAATATTATTAAAATTTCCTTGTGTTATTTCATCAAATAGAATATCCCGGCTTTCCGCTAATTTTCTCTCGCAATGGGCATTCCATAGTTCTTGAATGGATGAAGTCGGTATGCCAAACAAGGATAATATATCCCAAGCCGCAGAAGCAGACATCTTTGTTATATCAGTATTCACTTTTTTACCTGTTAGTTTTAAGGGAAATGTTTTGTTACTATATAACGGTTTTAAATATTCTTCAACATTATCTTCTTTGTTATTCGGAACTTACATTATTTAACATCTCATCTACGATTTCTTTAATAAAGTCATATTCCCGCATCAGAAGAATGAGATGATATGCGCTGATTCCGGTATTTTTCTGAAACCAATTTCGCGAGACATACATGTTGATATCCAAATTATGTGCCACATACTTGTAAATTTGCCGCTTATGGTGATGTCGAAGCAGTTTGGTCAAAAGAGCAGAAAGCTCCTCATTGTTGCCGATAACAAATTTTTCTATACCAAAATAGCACCAGATCTGGTGCTTTTCTTCATTAGACATTGTTACTCTCCTCATTATTATAAGAAACAGCTAACATTATAAAAGGACTGAATAACTAATGAACAAAGACAAAATACCCGCAGCCATGTATATTAGGATGTCGACAGAACATCAGAAGTATTCTCCGGAAAATCAGGCGGCAGCCATTAGAGAATACGCAGACCACCATAATTATGAAATTATCAGAACTTATACCGATGGCGGCAAAAGCGGTTTGAATATCGCCGGCCGCGCTGCTTTGCAGCAAATGTTGAGCGATGTTCAAAGTCATCAGGCTGAATATAAAGCCATTCTTGTTTTGGATGTTACCCGCTGGGGGCGTTTTCAGGATGCCGACGAAAGTGCATATTACGAGTACATCTGCAAGAGAGCCGGAACACCGGTAAAATATTGTAACGAACAATTTGATAATGACGGCAGCCCTGTCGCAACTATCGTTAAAGGCGTCAAACGGACAATGGCGGCCGAATATAGCCGTGAACTTTCTTGTAAAGTCTTTGCCGGAAAGTGCCGCTTAATCAACCTTGGCTATCGTCAGGGTGGTTTCGCAGGGTTTGGCCTGCGGCGTATGCTCGTAAATGAACACGGGGAACACAAGGGAATTCTTGTCGCCGGAGAACACAAAAGCATTGCCACTGACCGGGTTATCTTAGTTCCCGGGCCGGAAGAGGAGCAAAAAATTGTCCGTTGGATGTATAAAATGTTCACCGAAGAACTGAAAACCGAACAGGAAATCGCCGATATTCTCAATCAACAGGGAATTCTCACTGACTTAAACCGATCATGGACTAAGGCAACGGTCAATCAGGTCTTAACCAATGAGAAATATATCGGCAACAATGTTTCCAACCGCATTTCTTTTAAATTAAAGACTAAACGCGTGGTTAATCCGGAAAGTGAATGGATTCGCAAAGAAGGCGCTTTCGAGGCAATCGTTGATCCGAGCGTATTTTATATTGCCAAAGGCATCATTAACGCCCGCGCCAAACGTTTCTCCAATGATGAGCTTTTGCAGAAGTTGAAAGATTTACAGGCCAAGAAAGGCTATCTGTCAGCTCTTATCATCAACGAAAGCCCCGATATGCCGTCAAGTTCCATCTATTCCAGCCGCTTTGGCAGTCTGGTACGGGCTTATCAACTCATCGGTTACGATCCGGAACGGGATTACAGTTTCATTGAAATTAATCGCTTCTTGCGCGAATTGCATAAAAATATTTTTGAGGAGACAATTAGTAAAATTCAGGAAATCGGCGGAGACGTTAAGATTGATGCCGAAAATGACCTCTTAAATGTCAACGACTACTTTACGGCATCCATCGTCATTTGCCGGTGTAAGCAGCTTCCAAATGCTGGCTTCCGTTGGAAAGTCCGTTTTGATACCTCTCTGTTCCCGGATATAACAATTGCTGTGCGGATGGCTGCCGATAACAAAAACGTCCTGGATTATTATCTGTTGCCGGCTTTGGACTTTAGGGATCCTAAATTATTGCTTGCCGAGGAAAACAAAGGAATTCTCGATTCTTACCGTTTTCCGGATTTAAGCCAGTTGTTTGAAATGGCACGCCGCAACTCTATCCGCTATTGGGAGGTTGCATAATGAACCGCCGCCAAAGTTTGGAAAACATCCCAATTGAAAAGATTAATATTCTCAATCCGCGGGAACGTAACCGTAAAATTGCCAACGAAATTAAGAAAAACATTGAAGATGTCGGCCTGAAACGTCCGATTACCGTCTCCCGGAGGTTAGATTTTACGGATGGCAAAGAGTATGATCTGGTCTGCGGCCAAGGACGTCTGGAGGCCTATATCGCCAATAATCAAACCGAGATTCCGGCGATTGTCATTGATGCCGATGAGGAAGAAACCCTGATTATGAGCCTTGTCGAAAACATTGCCCGGCGGAATTATTCCCCGACCGAACTGCTTCAGGGTATCAAGCAGCTCAAAGACAAAGGATATTCCTGTGCTGAAATTGCCCGCAAAACAGGCTTTACAGCAGAATATATCAACCAAATCAGCAGGCTGTTGTTTCGAGGGGAAGAACGTCTGATCAATGCCGTTTATACCGATCGCATACCGCTAAACGTGGCAATCGATATTTCGGATGCCGATGACAAGGATGTTCAGAATGTTTTGCGTGAAGCTTATGAAGCCGGACAGATTCGCGGCAATAAGTTGACATTTGTTAAGGAGCTGATTGAGCGACGTATAAAAAAGGGTAAAAGTATTTATAAGAAAAAATGCAGCGCTAAGCAGCTGACGGCACAGGATGTTCAGGCTCTTTACGAGCAGGAAATCAAACGAACGAAGCTGATTATTGCAAAGAATGACCGGGTTGAAAATTCGTTGATTTTTGTTACTCAAAGCATCAAAAGCCTGCTTGGCAACGAGAATTTCTATAATTTACTGAAGGTGGAAGAGCTAGAAAAACTGCCAAAATACTTGGCTGAAAGGTTACAGATTCATGGATAAAAAATTAAATAAGGCCTTTGAACAGGCAATCATCCGTTTAAAACTTTCAGAAATAACCCCTTCAAAAGAGATAAATAAAGATATATTTGCTTCCCGAAAATATGCTCAGATTGTTTCTTCCGTTCGTGAAATCGGCCTGATTGAAGCACCGATCGTAACCTTTAGCGATGACGGTTATATGCTTCTGGACGGTCATCTGCGATTGAATGCGCTTAAAGACTTGGGAATACAGGAGGTCGATTGCCTTGTTTCCACCGATAATGAAAATTTTACCTATAACAAACACGTCAACCGGCTGTCTAATGTTCAGGAACAGAAAATGATAGAAAAAGCCATAAATCGTGGCGTTTCCATCGAGCGGCTGGCAAAAGTTCTGGATATGAGGCCGGAAAACATTCGCCAGAAGAAAAATCTATTGAAAGGTATTTGCGAAGAAGCCGTAGAAATGCTGAAGGACAAAATCGTAAGCTCTAAGGTTTTCAATTATTTAAGTAAAATGAAACCGGAGCGCCAGATTGAAGCGACTAAGATTATGGTCGAAAGCAAAACTTTTACTTCATCGTTTGCCCGTTCCATCTGGCTCGCTACGTCTGATGAACAGCTTGCCATTCCCCGGCGGCAGCAGAAGCCGGTTGTAACAGACTTCAGCCATTTTACCAAACTGGAGGAGGAAATCAACCGGCTGCACGGCGAATATGAGGAAATTGAGGAAAATTACGGTCTGAATGTCCTAAATTTTACGTTAGTCAAAGGATATGTCAAAACCTTGGTAATGAATCCACGTGTAAACCGCTATCTCCGGATCAATAATCCCGATATTTTGGAACACCTGGAAAGCATCGTTGATATCGATAATTTAAATACGGAAGAATAACTTTACTCAAAACGAGATAAAAAATCCATTTTATCAAAATAATTTTGCTTGAATTTTTCCAGATTAAAATTTGTTTTAGGTGTAAGCACATTTTGTGTATTAATGGCATATTGTTCATAAAGCCAAATCTGTGCATCCGCATAAAAGAATCGATCGATATTATCTTTAATGAATATTTTTTCGTTAATATCTTCATCCAAAAAGAAATATGAAAATGAACCTATTTCTAATAGTTCTGGAGTAATACTCCGATCAATCTGATTTAGCATTTCATGAACTCTGTCACCATAAATTTGTTTTGTAAAATAAAATACCCCAGGATCATCTTTATTCATATTAGTAATTGGGTGTACGTATGTTTCATCACTATGGCATAACGCGTCGTATACTTTCACATCAAATTCATGCAAACATACTAAGAATACGGCTAAATCAGGCGAGAAAAGCTCATGCCCGGCAGCAATCTGTTTTATAAACATAATTAGCCGGTCAAAAACTTGTTCCATTTGCCTTAGTGAAAAATTAAACCAAATACTATAGGCCGCAAAATAACGTTTAATGATATTCTCTGACGTCTGAAGTACATTATATTTTTTTGCTTCAATTTCTCCGGCTCCATCGCCGTATCTACTATATGAAAATGAGCAGCGGAATACATTATAGATATCAATCAGAAATACTAACTCTCGTTTTTCTTCCTGTATTTTCTTTATAATACTATCAATACCGGATCTATCATACAAGAATTCAGCAAATGCTTTTTTATCCGGATGAGGCAATAAAAATGTATTATTTATAAATTTTCGCTTATATCCTTCAAAATTTTCAGTTCCAAATAAACATTTTACTGAGTTCTTAAGATGATTTTCATCTATTGCCAGCACAAAAACAAATCCGGACACATCAAAAAAGTGTTTTAACACTTCTAAGATTCTTACTGCATAATCCGGGCTGCAACGATCCAATTCATCAATAATTATGATTATCGGTTTGTCAGAGGTTTTTGCCCATTGAGTTAATGCTTCTTTTAGTTCTTTGAGAGATTTTTGATATTGATTAAAATCATCATAGAGTGATTTTGAAGAAAAATGATTTTTAAATTCCTCAATAAGATCAACATTCAATGCTTCCTGTGATATGCTTTTAATGACGGTACCACATAGAAACGAAAGCGAATTTTTAGAGAATTTTAAGGTAGAATCAATAATTTTTGTTGGCAGTTTTTCCCCACCTTTTTGGTAAATCTCATTTAAGTTTGCCAATATTGGCATGAGCGGATCTTCATAAAAATCCATCTCCCAGATATTCATTTTGGTTGTCTGTACGCCATCTTTTTCAAGGACGCTCTTTAATTTTTCACAAAAAAAGGTTTTTCCAGTTCCAAAATCCGCTGAAATTGAATAAACCTTAGAAACGCCCCCCTCAATATAGGTGTTTTGCTCAATTAAAAGGGCAAAATCAATGACAGATGATTTTATGCCTAATTTATCATCTTCAAAAATTTCATCATATTTAATAGCTAAATTGTCGTCACTCATAGATTTTTCTCTTAAATTTAATTACAATTCTAGTCCTAACAGCCAGTCAAACACATTCAGGCGTTTAATTCCGTTATTTTCTCCCGAACCATAATCCATTGACAGCAAAAATTTAGGATAATTATCATCAATTGCTTCCAATGGCGCCAGCTCTCGCAGCAAAATTTGAGGTTCAAGAACATTTAGGGCTACTTGGTAATATTCAACCAGTCCGCCACTTTTTCTGGCAACAAAGTCAACCTCTATACTTTTGCCGCTTTTAACGAGCTTACCTACAGATACCTCATAACCGCGCCGTATCAGTTCTAAGTAAACGATATTCTCCAGAATATGCCCGGCGTCCATATCCTTGATACCTAATAAAGCCGTTCGTAAACCGATATCTGCGACATAGTATTTGGCATTGCTGTCCAAATACTGTTTTCCTTTAATGTCATATCGCTCGCACTTATACAGCAGGAAACTGTCCACCAAACCTTGAATATACGTATCAATGGTTGGAACCGATATTTTACGCCCGCTGGCTTCCAGACACTTCGCAATATTACGAACGGAAGTTTCACAACCGATATTGTCAAATAAATACTTAACCACTGCATCCAGCTTGTTGGTATCAGCAATATTAAATCGTTTCACAACGTCTTTTTGAATTGTATTTAAATATACCGTATCCAACAAATAATCGCTGATAAGCTGCTTGTCATAGACCAAACGTAATGTTTGCGGGAAACCACTCTCTCTGATATAATGCGAATAAATTCCCATCGTAGTAGTTAATCCCAAAATATCTTTTTTAGTGAATACAAAGTGTTGAGCAAAATCAGGATATGCCCCAAAATATTCTTTGAAGGATAATGGTTGCATTTTTATCTCGACATACCGACCACCTAATTGATTGGCCAAATCGCTGGAGAACATATAGGCATTCGACCCGGTCAAATACAAATCCACATTGTCTTGCAAACGCAGGGTATTCGCAGCTATTTGCCAATCCCTCAATAACTGTATTTCATCAATAAAGACATAATTCATCTTTTGAGGATTAAGATGTTTTATAACATAGTCTAGAAGCTTATCATAACCGGTTAAAAAATTTTCCTGATCATATTCCAGTCCAATTTTTTGGGTTAGCATACGGTCTTCAAGATTGATATTGATTATTTGATTATCATCTGCAATCTTATGAACAATCAGATCAAATTGATAGAGATAAAATAGCTTGGATTTGCCACAACGTCTAACTCCTGTGACGATCTTAATCAAATCCGTCTGGCTCTGCCATTTCTTCAATTGTTCTATATATTGTGGTCTATCAACTATTTTTTCTGTCCCTTGTAACATATTTATTCTCCTATCTTTTATAAAATTATAATTTACAAAAATATAAGAATCAAGATAAATGTAAAATATATTTTACAAACACATCAAGCATTGTTTTTGTTAAATACGTCTTCGATTGTTCATTATACCAGTAAATATGAATATTCCTATTATTTCTAAACATATTTGTATTAATACTGACTTGGTCATTTGGCATTATTTTCTTCTTGTTGATATCTATTTATGTAAATTAATTAGAAGATTTTTAAATATTTTATTAGTATACTTAAATTAGAAGTAATGAATAAAGGTGACTAATGAGTGTAACAACTTCTAAGATTATAACTTTTTTAAAAACTCATGCTAAAGATTTTACTGATAGTAAAAGATGTTTTATTATTGTTACGCATGTTGTTTCTAATAGTATAGATTTTTTAGAGGTCTTGGCTTCTAAGGGAAGAATAGCTGGAGTTATTGCTAAACCTAATTCTGTTGATCATGCTGCGTTTTCTAAAATGAGAGCAAAAAAAATTCCCTTTATTAATGTAGCAAGAGATGATTTACGCTTAGAAGATACGGTCAAACAGAAAATTATTCCCTTAGTTAAAGAGGATGAGAAATTAATAATTATTGATACCGGAGGTTATTTTGCTCCATCATTAGAGGTGCTGAATTCATATTCTTGTATTGCTGGAATTGTTGAAGATACAGAAAATGGCTTTCAAAAATATGAAAAAGCGCTACATACCCTTTCTAAAAATAATATTCCAATCGTTTCAATAGCCCGTAGCCGTGCTAAAGATTTTGAAGATTACTTAGTAGGTCGTTTTATTGCTAAAGCAACGATTGATAAGATACACGAAAAATTTTTGATGAATTTTACTCCTCAAATCGGAATAATCGGGTTTGGCGAAGTCGGACGAGGGAGTGCTTTTTATCTGCGAGAAGATAAAAAACTAAAAGTTAGTATATATGATAAAAATATAGAAGTTAGAAAGCTTGCAAAAATAAGTAATTTTGTGGTCATATCAAAACGAAAATTACTTGAAACTTCAGATATATTAATTTGTGCTACAGGAAATAAGTCTATAACAGATAAAGATTTAAGGTATATTAAAAAGGGATGTATTATATCGTCATGCACATCCAAAGATGATGAGTTTGATCTCTCAACGGAGGTTTCGGAGCTTAATGATATCATTTTTTTAAATGGCGGAAATGCAATAAATTTTACATATCCGGAAAAATGTACTCAGATGTTATTTCCATATATTTATCTTACATTTTCGGCTTTAATTACATGTATTGTAAAATTGGATAGGAAAGAGATAAAGGCTTCGAATCAGATAAAAACTTTATCTCATCGTGAAGAAAAAAGTTTAATTTCTCGCTTTTTTAATGAAATACAAAGTAACAATGATAATGATTGTTTTGTAAACAAAATAAAATCTACTAATTTATGGAGGCGTTTAGAATGCAAGAACACGATATCATAAATATGACATATAAATTTGCAGAGGAATATCATGCCTCAGATAATTCTGGACATGATTTTGAACATATAAAACGCGTCTACGCAAACGTAAATAAGTTGCTTGAAAGTGAGAAAAATGCAAATAACTTTATTGCTAAGATGAGTGCTTTGTTACATGATGTAGATGATCACAAATTAAATACGGATGGTAAAAATACAGAAAGGTTTTTACGTAAGATCGGACTTGAAAATAAAATAATAGATCAAATACTCGAAACGATAGGTGCTATTAGTTTTTCCCAAAGCGGGTGCAATCCTAATTTTAAAACATTAGAAATGAAGTTGTTATCAGATGCCGATAAATTAGATGCCATGGGGGCTATCGGAATTTGCAGGGCTATTTGTTTTGGAAATTCGCGGCAGCAACCTTTGTTTAATAGTAATGAATTTCCCTGTGCTGAAAATAATAAAAAACATGTTATAAATCATTTTTTTGAAAAACTTTTACAACTAAAAAAAGCCATGCAGACAGAAGTTGGCAAAAAAGAAGCAGACAACAGACATCAGTTTATGGTCAGTTTTTTATATCAGTTTTTTGAAGAACAAAAACAAGATGATTGGAAAGAATATCTGAAAAATTATCTGGATAATTTCTGATTATAAAAGAAGTTACGTAAATGAGCCGTGGTAGCTGTATCAATTTTCAATATTTGTTTTGCCATTTCTTGAGCATTAAGATTATCAGTATTGAGAAATAATGTTTGAAAATTTGTTTTTGTTAGAAAAAAATTTTTATTTTTATTATTGAATTTTTCATCCAAATAAAATTCCGGCATATCAAAATCTCCTCGGTCATAACATCTTTGTCTACGAGTATCACCATTTACATCCAAATAGACAACTAGGTCAGGTTGTATAACCCGGCTCATGATTTCTTTATCCGCTAAAAATCTGCTGCAATCATCATTGTTCATCGCATATTCGTAAGCAAATAATGTTAAAAAAGATCTATCCAAAACAATATTTGATGATTTATTAAGATATGTATCTTTTCTTCTCTTTTCTATTTTAAGTAATAACCCCAATGCATTCTGGCCAGCATTATGAAGATTATCTAGCTGCTGTTGTTCCGCCGGAGTGATAAAATCCATGTATTCTGGAACCATCAGATAAGAATATTTTGTCAATTCTTTTGCGAGAGTCGTTTTTCCGCCACATATACCACCTTCTAATGCAATAATCATATTTCACTCCAACATTTTTAATAATGTTAATACATGCTCTGCACTTTCAACACAAAAGCTTGTTCCCCCTAATTTTTTGAATATGTCACAATTTCTTTTTGAATTATCGAGTAAAACAGATTTTTTGATGTCTGAATTACTATCGGATAGTGCTTTTGTGAACAAAGATTCTTCTGTAGAGTCATCTTTTAATTTTCCATAGTCGGCAGAATTATAAATTTTATCAAAATGCTGCTTTAACTTTAATCTAGGTTCGGTAAAACGGGTAAAGCTGTCCATATTATCCGTAATTAAAAAGACGTTGTTATTTTTTCTGCACTTATCTATAGCCATTAAAATTTCTGATTTTACAATCATCGTTTCGCAGTCATTCACAAATATCTCAAAAATATCTTCATAATTCAATCCGCGATTTTCGCTAATAAAATGACAAACTTGTTCAGAAGTTAAGTTTCCACGCATCCAATCTTCAACAATATTTCCATTATCTCGAAACAAGAATGGCTCAAATTTTTGTTTAAATGCATCAGGAGCACTTCTCCAGAAATAATCAAAACATATAGTTCCGTCAAAATCGATAAAGATATTTTGCTTTTTCATATTGTTTTCCTAAAAATCTTATATATAATAAGCTTAACTATATAGTACAGGATTACAGATGCAAGATATTTTTTTATCTCCACACTATGATGATATTGCATTTTCTTTGAGCTCATTTTTTCATAAGAATGATATTATAATAAATATTTTTACGGAATCTAATTACATAGAAAATAAAAATATGAATTTAACAATGTCTGTGTCCGAATTAAGAGAAAAGGAAGAACAAGACTTTATATCAAAAAATGGCCTGAAATATATTAAACTTGGGTTTCAGGATCGGAGTTTAATTGGTACACCCTTTTCTTTTTTTCATACTATTAAGGGAAATGCAGAATTAGAAAGGGTCTTAATTGATAATTTAATGAATTTAAGAACTTTTGATAACCAACATGTTTATTGTCCATTAGGCATAGGCAAACATTATAACCACTTGGAAACATTTGACATCATATATAAAAATTATTCCCACCTAGCTAAATTTTTTAAAATAATATTTTACGCAGATATTCCTTATATATATTATAAAAATAACTATCAAAATAGGATGAAATATTTGCATGAATTCTTTCAGCAATATGGTTTGACAGCTAAAATTATTAAATTGAATAAGGAAGAAGTTGCCAAAAAAGTTAATAATTTAAAATTATACAAGAGCCAATTTGCCTGTTTAAACGATAATTTTATTCAAGAAAGAATTGGCGGTGTTCAAAAAGATTTTAAAGAGATAATCTTTTCTTAATGATTGTAATAAATTCACTCCCAATATCTCGAATAAACTTTTTACTGCCTTGCAACGCTTGTTCATGGAGCTTTGTATAAAAGTTTATATTATTGCATTTGTTTATAGCTTCTTTCCAGATATTTACATCCAAATTATCCAATAAAATTCCGGATCCATTTAAGGCTTCAGCAATTCCCCCTTTGTTGTGTGCAATAACGGGGATTCCTCTAATAGATGCCTCAACAATAACTCTACCAAAGGCTTCTTCAACAATAGAAGGTACTATCAATAACTTAGTTTCATTCCAAATATTATTCATATCCATTTGAAGTGGGTAATATGTAATATTGGAAGACATATAGTCACAAAAGTCCTCATTTTTATACCATCCTTCGACAGCTATAAACTGTTCATGAGGCATTTCCTTTGCTAATTTTAAAACAAAATCAGAACCTTTTTCTTTTACGGGATTTATAAATGTAATTTTCTTTCCAAAATTAACACATGTTTTCTCAGGATTAAAACAAGGGTAGAAAACAATATTAGGTATATCATACCATTTACTGGACAAATTTTTGATAAATTTAGACGTGCTGAATAAAATATCTGGTTTTCCTTCGGCCACAGCCATTCCTTCCTTATTGGCAGAATGCAGCCAACCGATAGTGAATGGAATATATCTTTTCGCAATTTGAGTTAATTCGTCAGAGTCTTCCATAGATAGAATGGCCACGGTAATTTGTTTATTATATTCGTTTAATAAACTTTTCAACTGTTTATTAAAATCATGCTGACGAAACAAGTAACATTCTATTCCTGAATATGTATAAGTAATTTTTTCATTTGAACAAGAGATATTTTCTATAGCAGGCATATCATTCAGAAGTTTCCTGTATAGAGCCTGTCTTTCTTCAGCCGGAAAAGTCGGATTTTCTATACTACCGACAAAAAGAACTCTGTGTTTCATCTTTGTTAAATTTTGAGCCAGAAAATTGTGAGTAATTTCTGCTCCTCCTAAAAACAGCGGAGGCGTAGGTCGTTTTGTGATAAAAATAAAAAACATTGCAACCTCATAAATTCTAATATAAACCTTATGGTATACAGAAGGAGTTAAAAGATGGTGAAAAATATTTATGTTGTTTGCCCCACCTATAGAAAAAGACATGAAAATTCTTTCAGAGAAATAGGAGTTCTGTTTCTGATTAAAAGTGTTTTGCGTCAAGATAACATTCGCCTTTGTATAGTTGATTCTAGTTCTAAACCCCTCAGTGTTTTTGAGAACAAGCCGGTAATTAATAACAATATTATTTATTTACATGCACCAAGTAAGAAGGAGATGGTTGAAAAATATTCCAGTATTGTTCCCAAAGCGGTTGACTTTTGTATAACGAAAGAACACAAAAATTTTGCTTCTGAACTAGAACGAGTCTCTTCGTGGAGTAATTTTATTCCGTGGGATAAAGATTTTCCTAGCCATGGGACACTGAAAAGCCACTTTTTACAAAAACGTCCATCAATAGGGATGAAACGTAATATAGCAATTGCGGCTCTTGATGAAGTATTTAACGATGGTGATGTGATATGTTACGCAGATGATGATGATTTTAGAGCCGCCCAGTATTTCAATGATATGGCTTCTTTTTTACGGGATAATGATTTTATTAGAATTTCAAAATGGCTGACATGTTGCTTTGATTCTGATCCTAATAATCCAATATGTGGTATTCATAATATTTCATTTAAACAAGATATAAATGGCTATTTTAGCTTACAAAAAAGAAAAAGTGATACTCTTTTTAATTCAAAAAATATTAACTTTTGCGGCTTCTCCGTAGAGGAACATTATTCAAAAATTAAAAATTTAGCTTTTTCTCCAATTTCATATGATGGGGCTATGCATGTCTTTTCCACACAGTTATGGCGAAAATCGGTAGAAGCATTTGGTGGAATTCCGCCAGTCAGTTTGGGTGAGGATACTTGTTTTTTTAAGAGTTGCCAAAATTATTTTGGAAAAAATTTTAAATACGATTTGATTAACAATAAAAAACTTAATTTTTTGAGAGGTTCTGGTAACAATGCATCTCTTATCCAATGGACTGATAACATTTCAATTGATGCCGTACCCCAATGGGCATCACAAACAATTACAAATGTTTTTGCTCTTTTAAAATTTCCTGAAAAACGGCACCAGTTAGAAGACAAAATATCGTGTAGTATTAAGTAATATCATTTACTCCAAATTCATTCTTATAAAATGAGTTGCCAATTCTTTATCTCTCCCGCATACTCTCGTTCAGATACTTCATCACCGGCGAGAGCAGATATTCGATCACGCGGCGTTTGCCGGTTTTGATTTCCGCCGTCACGCTCATGCCGGGTTTAAGCTGTATAATCTGTCCGTCGGCTTTTATTTTGTTATCCAAGAGCGTCAGCCGGGCATTAAACACCAGCCCGAGCTTTTCGTCCTGTATCGCATCGCCGGAGATGTTACGGACTTTGCCTTTAATCGTGCCGTATTTGGTGAACGGGAAACTGTCGATTTTGATTTCCACATCCTGTTCCGGCCGCACAAAACCAATATCTTTGTTTAAAATCTGCACTTCAGCCTCCAGCTTATAATCTTCCGGCACCAGATTCATAATCGGCTTGGCGGTTTCGACCACACCGCCTTTGGTGTGATAAACCAGCTGCTGAACATACCCCGACAACGGCGCTTTGACAATCGTGCGTTTTAAGGCTTCCTGATATTTAATCAGCTCTTGTTGATACGATGCCAGTTTCTCGCGACTTTCGGTCAGCTCCTGCATAATATTCTTGTCAAACTCCGCCAGATATTGCCGCAGTTCTTTTTTTAAGCTCTCAATATTCGCCTCAGTCTCGGCCATTTTCTTAGCCTGTACGTTGCGCTGCTCCTGCAAATTGGTCAATTCTTCTTCCTGCTCCAGAAAAGTCAGCCGCGCCAAAAGCTTCTTATCCACGAGGATTTTCTTTTTCTCAATCCGCTCCTGCACGCTCGGCAACAGTTTTTCAATGCGGATCAAATCGGCCTGAATGGTGTCCTTTTCTTTCTCAGCCTTGGTAATCTGCCCGTTCAGGACTTCAATCTTTGCCGCTTTCTCGGTCATCTGGCTTTTAAGCAAATCCGTGTGCATTTTAATTAAATATTCGTCAATATCCGGATTATAGCTGAAATTCTTCTCCGGATCATCCGATAACAGGGCTTTCAGCCTTGAAATCGCGATTTCCAAGGCTTCCATTTCGTTTTCCACCCGATTAATGTTGGCCAGAACCTCGGTCTGGTTAAATTTAATCAAATCCTGTCCTTCTTTGACATATTGCCCTTCCTGCACATAGATTTCCTCAATCTCGCTGTCGGTCAGGGTTTGAATGGTCTTGATGTTTGAGGCAGGCATCAGTTTTCCAGCAGAAGTAGCAATAATGTCGATTTTGCCTAAGATTGACCACAAAATCAGCACCGTAAACATCAGTATGATGACGTATGTCAATAACCTGGCTGCATGAGACGGCGGCATTTCGGTCACTTCCAAAACCGCCGGCAGAAATTCTTTTTCATGCTCGTTCATACCCTTGACTTTGCTATCCTTAGTCGCCTTCTCTTGTAATAAAGCCAACTTGGCAATTGTCCAATAGTGGGAAAGCTCGCTTTTAATACCTTCCCACCAGTCACATAGATTCTCAAATTTTTCTCGCATATTCCACCTCTACTCAGCAGCAACCTCGTTTGGCACAATCGGCGCGGTCTGGCTGTTCCAGAGATAAGCATAGCGTCCGCCGCGTTTCAAAAGCTCCTCATGCGTGCCGGTTTCGGTAATCTCGCCTTTTTCAATGGTAATAATCTGGTCGCATTCCCGCACGGTCGAGAGCCGGTGCGCAATCATAAACACCGTCCGCCCTTTGCAGATTGATGCCATATTCTGCTGGATAATCCGTTCGGATTCATAATCAAGCGCCGAGGTCGCCTCGTCAAAAATCAAAATCCGCGGATTGTTGACCAAAGCTCTGGCAATTGCAATCCGTTGCCGCTGCCCGCCGGAAAGGGACGAGCCGCGTTCTTCAATAATCGTATCATAGCCGTCCGGCAGTTCGGTAATAAACTCATGTGCGCCGGCCAGCTTGGCCGCGGCAATAATCTTATCCATCGGGATTGCCGGATTAGTCAGGGCGATATTTTCGCGAACGGACTTATTAAATAAGTAGTTCTCCTGCAAAACGACGCCAATCTGCCGCCTTAACCATGCCGTATCGACTGTGGAAATATCAATTCCGTCAATCAACACCTTGCCTGTTTCCGGAATATACAGCCGCTGAATCAGCTTGGTGACGGTCGATTTGCCCGAGCCACTCGGCCCGACAAAGCCGATTTTCTGCCCAGCTTTGACCTTAAAATTAATCTTCTTCAAAATCTCCGGCCCGTTCGGAATATAACGGAACACAATGTCTTTGAATTCCACGTCGCCTTTAATCTCCGGCATTGAGCCTTTGGACAGGGTTTCGGTATTTTCGGCCGGATTGTTAAGAATGTCAGACAACTTTTCAATAGAGATTTTAGCCTGCTGGAAATTCTGCCACAACTGCGCCAAGCGCAAAATCGGTTGTGTTACGCGACCGGATAACATGTTAAAGGCAATCAGCTGTCCGACTGACAGCTCGCCTTTCATGACCAAACTTGCACCAATCCACAACGTCAGCGCCATAGTGATTTTCTGCACTAACTGGACAAGCTGTCCGGCAATGTTATTGATATGCGAAGCGCGGAAAGATGACCCGACGTAAGCCGCCAGCTGCTGCTCCCAACGACGCTGCATCTGTGGTTCGACGGCTAAAGACTTAACCGTCTCCACGCCCGAAACCGCTTCTACCAGAAAGCATTGGTTTTCTGCCCCGCGGCGAAACCGCTCATCAATCCGCGAGCGCAAAATCGGGGTAAAAAACAAGGACAGCAAAACATAAAACGGTATGGAGAGCAAAACCAGCAGCGTCAAGGTCTTGGAATAAAAGAACATTACCGTAAAAAAGATAATGGTAAAAAAGAAGTCAATAATCAGGGTTAAGGTCGAACCGGTCAGAAAATTGCGGATATTCTCCAACTCATGCACCCGCGCCACCGTGTCGCCGACCCGCCGCACACCGAAATAAGACAGCGGCAGCCGAATGAGATGCTTAAACAAACTCGCCCCAAGCTCCACGTCAACCCGAGTGGTGGTGTGCGAAAAAGTATAAGTCCGCAGCCCGCCGAGCAGAGTTTCAAAAATACCGATGCAGATTAAGGCCACCATCAACACGTCAAGGCTTGATAGACCGCGATTGACCAGCACCTTGTCAATCACCACCTGAAACAACAGCGGCGACACCAGCGCAAACAGCTGTAAAAAGAACGAAGCCAGAATAACCTCGCCGAACAGCCTGCGATATTTCACGACTGCGGGAATAAACCATGAAATGTCAAACTTGCGGTTTTTGCCGTTGATAAACTCACGGCAGGTCATCATTAAGAGCCTGCCGTTCCATCTGTTCATAAATTCTTCTTTGTTCAAAACCTCGGGATGATTGCCTTTGGCCGGATCTTGAAGCAAGACCTTGTCCTCGGCAACTTTGCCGATAATAAAATAAGTGCCGTCTTTGCTCTGGGCAATAGCCGGCAGCGCAGTCTTGTCCAAACGCTCCCACTTAGTTTCCACAAACTTGGCTTTGAAAGAAAATTCCTTTGCCAATTGCAGCAGTTCATATTCTTCAAAATGCGAATTCTGCCGGTCATATTTATGTTTGATTTGGTCAATGGAAATCGGCTTTTCAAAGAAATTTGCCATAATCGCAAAACAGGCCAGTCCGGTGTCAAGAGTTTGGGGATTTGAATTTTCTTCTGTCATAAATTTGCTCACTATCCCGTGGGTTGTAATAATTTTTTTAGCAATCTTAAAACGAAAGAAAATAAAAAGCAAAGAAAATTTTTAATTAATATTAACAGAAAATTAAAAATAAAGAAAAATATCAAATTTATCCACAAGTTTCAATTTGGCATAACCCTTAAATTTTTTAGATTTTGACTTAGAACAATCTAAGAACAGTAGCAAAATAAAAATTTTGCACTTGCATAATTAAATCTAACAATAGAGAATAAAACCATCTTAATCTCGTTAAGAGTGAGGAAGAATGAATAATTATAGAGAGCCGCCCAAAACCGGGTTTTATTCTGGACTACTTCCATCTTACAATCTTTTAGATGTTTCTTCTGTTGCGCTCCGCTTAAAATTTTCTCTCGCTCGATTCTTTTTTCTGATTTTCACGTTTTATTATCTGCTTTTAAGTTACGCTTCCCAAAGTGCTAATTTAAATTCCGAGGGAGGCATTTATGAATAAAATTAAGCAATATTTCTTTTACAAAGATGGTGAATTTTCTTGGTGGAAAACTATACAGAATATCCTGCTTATTTATGTTGTTTCATACCTCATTGGGCTTTACTATGATTTATTTTATAATCCTTCAGCCACAAGAATTTCTTTGGACTGCTTGGATTGCGCTTTGCCAGTAATGTTAATGGGAATATTATGTTACATTCTGACATTTGTAATTTCCATCTTAAATTTATTTTATGCTTATTTTGAAAAGAGGTTTTTAAAAAGGGTAGTAAAACTAATTGAGTTTGCCGTATTTATGACAATTTTATATTTTTACAGACGGACAATCAGTGACTGTGGGAATCCAATTTGTTTTTTGCATCCATTTTCCTTTCCTGCTGTTGTTTGGGCTTTTGTCTTAATCTTCAAAAAGTCAAAATATTTTACTCCATTCTTTATCATTCTGTTTCTTATTCCGGCAAGTATCATCATAACGGATGATTGGATGGGCGCTCCATCTGAAGCAGACTGTAAACAGAATATGGCGAAGGTTTCATTTTCTCCAATAACGCTACCTGAAACATATTTTCATCAAGATAACGAAAAAGCCACATGGCAACCTAACATTGTATTTCCCGTGGATTTAGAGAAAGAATATGAAAATAAAATTTTATATGTTCCGTCTAGCTATTGCAGTGAAGGTACAAGACAGTTAAGAAAGAAATACAAAGAAAATAACATAATCCTTTGTGTTTATAAAGATGCAGAAAAAATTACCATTTCTACTTTCGATGAAAATAAGCAAATTCTTGTTGATCTAAAATTTACGAAATTTAATCGCAAACGAAACGACTTAGATTTAATTTTACATACGACAAAAGGAGAATATTCATGTGCAGAGAAGTTGTCTGCTGATTTTATAATCAAACATTTGCCATACAAGAAATATTTGATTCCTGTTAACAATTCCAAATAAAATTAGTTATTTATGTAGGAGATTACCATGAGCAATTTAAACGATTCAATTTTAGTTAACCCTAGTGATGAACATATAAAAGCTTTACTAAGCAAACTTGCTTATGAAAATCTTTCCACAGGTTTTAATTTTTCTAATCTTAATAGTAATTTTTCCATAGCTGAGAAAAATTACTTAAACGAAAATTTTGAAGTATTATCTGTTTCTGACAGTAATGAATCTGGATTTCAAGGCTGTTTTTTGAAAAATACAAAAACCAATGAAGTTATATTTGCTATACGAGGAACAGATGAACTAAAAGGTGCAGATGCTGACGATGATCTTGATATTATAAATTCAGGAATGGCATACAAACAATTTATAGATGCCTATAACTACTATATTAAAACTGTAACAGCGACTGGAGATATTGGAAAACTTTTAAAGTATGGTAACCAACAACCAACTGAAGGTACTGCTTATATAGATACAGGTGATGGACACTATATTTATTTTGAAGATTTTACAGGTACAGGAAATGGATACTCAAATGTTTCCATTACAGGACATTCTTTAGGAGGACATCTGGCAGCTTTACTTGGTGTTGTAACAGGAAATAAGGCAACAATTTTTAACGCTCCCGGATACAAAGACCAACCTAAACTAGATTTTTCTTATGTTTCGGAGGATGGAACTACCGAAAATACAATTTCTATGATATCTGGTATCATTTCTAAATTATTTGAGAAAAATATAAATTCTCAAGCGGATGTTAGCCATATTTATAATGACAATAGTCAAGAATGGATTGCTAACTACGGCACTAATTGGAAAAACAGTACCCCTATTTACTGTTTACAAGAAGAGAATAGTGTCCATGCCATAAATGAAATCTGTACGGCCTATTATGCTTATGAAACGATTAAAGATATTGCTAATGGAGCAGAAAGCTTTAACAATGATAAAATGGGAATCTCGTTTAATGAAACATTTGAAAATGTTTACAAAGCTTATTGTCTACAGTTTAATTTAGCTTATCAGACGTTAGATTATAGTAATTATACGTTCATCCAATCGTTAACGTCTTTGATTCAGGTATGGTCAGAGACACAAAAAGCAAATGGTGGAGCAATTAAAGTCGATTCCTTTAACCATTCTACCTCACTATCGATGACGGGAACAGATGGAGCTGATATTATTTACACCGGTGGGGGTAATGATACGATCAATGCCGAAAAAGGTAACGATATTGTATACGGAATAGATTTGAATGGAGATACTAAGGCTGCGGCAACATCGACAAAAACTATAAACCTAGGCTCTGGGAATGATACTTATTATGGCTCAAATGCAAAAGACACTGTTTCAACAACAGGAACAAATACAGAAAATGATACCAACCATATTTATTTAGGTGCCGGTAATGATAACTTTACCGGAGGAGATGGTGCTGATATCGTCGATGGAGGAACGGGAGCGACAGGTGGCTTGACTGGAATAAGCCAAGAAATCATGGAAGATACAACCTCTAATGTTAATGATATCAGTCTTGGAGGTGGAGATGATATCTATGTTGGAGGTCTTTCTAAAGATCTGGTTAGTGCCACATCAGGAGATAATCTTGTTATTTTAGGTGCAGGTTCAGATACCTATACCGGTGGCTCAGGTGCGGATGTCGTCGATGGCGGATCAGGTAGTGTTATAAAAATTAAAGAAGATCTGATTAATGCCGGGTATACTGAAGTTTCCCAATTAACTATGGATAAATTAAAAGATAATACCAATGATACCAATACGATTCATTTGGAAGCAGGCAATGACGTCTATACCGGTGGTGTTGGTATTGATATTGTTTACTCCGGTCAAGGCAATGATACAATCAATACCGGTGGCAACGATGATATTGTTTATACTGATGACAGTACAGATTCAAATGATGTCAATAAGGTTTTCCTTGGTTCCGGGAATGACAAGTTTTATGGCGGTGATGGCATTGATATTGTTGATGGCGGCAGCGAAAATCCGGATATTGAAGGTATTTATGATCCTACGAATATGGTAGATGATGAGGATAATGAAAATACGGTTCATTTAGGCGGCGGTAACGACAGATACACCGGCGGCATTGGTAAAGATATCGTTTATTCAGGTACAGGTAATGACAATATTTCTACCGGAGAAGGTAATGATCATGTTTATACAAATGATACCAATAACAAAAACGAGGATAAAACGATTGACCTTGGTGGCGGCGATGACAAATTTACCGGAGGTGTTGCAAATGACCATGTTACATCCGGTTCCAGTAATGATACGAATAATAACCACAAAGATATAGACTTAGGAGAAGGTAATAACAGTTACGTTGGTGGAGATGCACAAGATAATGTTACAGCCGGCAGCGGAGATGATAATATTTCTACGGGTGGAGGAAATGATATAATAGATACCGGTGATGGCAATAATACTGCCAATGGCGGAGCTGGCGATGACCGTATGACTGGTGGATCCAATAACGATACTTTAGACGGGGGAACGGGCAAGGATGTTTTAAACGGTAAAGGCGGCAACAATACGATAAATCCGGGCAATGATAACGATGATGATACGATTATTGCCGGTAAAGGGCCAGGAAAAGATACCGTTTCCAATTTCAAAGATAACGATACGATTATAATTCCTGAAGGTATCGCAGATAACAGAAGTGAGAATGGAGATCTTATTTTTACTACCCCGAGCGGACGGGAGGTTATCTTGAAGGGGCGTGGTGAGCCGGAAGACCCGGAAGATGAAGATCCGCAGCCAAATTTACCGCCGAATGTTTTTGACGGTGAAGGTAATTTATATAAGCCGGATGAAAAAGGAAAATATCGTCCGGTAGATAATGGTTTACCTCCATTTACACCGGATGAACCCAATAAAGATAAAGGGAATACCACCGATGGCAAAAAACATGCAGAAAGTCAGAGTTCGCCATTGGTTGTGGATTTAGACGGTGATGGAATAGAAACTTTAGGAAGCGGTGTTGGAATTTATTTCGACCATGATAATAACGGCTTTTCTGAAGATACCGGTTGGGTGGGCAAAGATGACGGTTTGCTTGTTCGAGACATTAATGGCAATGGCCAGATTGATAATGGTACAGAACTTTTTGGCAACAACACACTTCTTTCAAATGGCGAAAAGGCAAAGAATGGCTTTGAAGCCTTAAAAGAACTGGACAGCAATAACGATAATGTTTTTGACCAAAATGATGCTGCTTGGAACGAGGTAAAAGTTTGGAAAGACGGCAATTCCAACGGAGTTGTTGATGATGGTGAGCTGCTGACAATGGAACAGGCAGGAATTACCGGTGTAGACCTTAATTATGTAGATCATAATTACAGGGGTGACCATAGCGATGAACATGGAAATACCTGTAAACAGGAAGGTACATTTACCAAAACAGATGGCTCGACAGGACAAATTTCAGATATTTGGTTTGACAGAAATACCGCGGACAGCAAATACGAAGCAATAGATGTTCCCGAGGATATTAAAACTCTGCCAAATCTTCAGGGGTTTGGAAATGTCGTCTCTTTGTGGGAGGCCATGGCGTCAGATGAAACAGGAGAATTAAAACAGTTAGTAGAGCAATATCTGAACACAACTAATATTACAGAGCGACAGAATTTAATGACAGATATTATCTATCATTGGACTGGTGTCGAAGATATTGATCCGGAAAGCAGAGCTGCGGCAGGAGATAATTACATTCAAGATGCCAGAATTATTGAGGCTTTGGAAGAGTTTTGGGGTAGCGATTATGTAAACCAGAACTGGCTCGGAAATGAAGAAAGCAATCCACGTCAACAGGCCTCTCTCATTTTAATCAAAACCTTTGAAGATCTGCGCGATTCCATGATGGGAAAATTGGATATGCAAACGCATTATAAGGAATTGTTTGAGGGAATTTCTGTACATTATGATAATGAGATCGAGGATATTTCGGCTGATGTCTCTGGTTTTGTAGAACAATTAAAAACTATGTATGACGAAAATCCGGCGGATATTTTAGGCATAATGGAAAATTTGGCAAAATTAATTCAGGAACAGTCTGTTGTTGCCCCTTATATCATTGATGCCATTCGAGCAGCCGGAGAAAATCTTGACCATAATATTTCAACCTATTTAAAGAACTTTGGCGATTTGAATGCATATATTACAAACGGCAATGATACCATTAACGGAACATCCGGAAATGATTACATTGACGGTTTAAACGGTAACGATGTCATTTATGGTAATGATGGCGATGATACGCTTGTTGGCAATGCTGGCAATGATCGCTTAATTGGCGGCAATGGAAATGATACTTATATTTTCAATGCCGGTTGGGGTAATGACACCATTGACAATTCAAGTAATGATGATCCTTCCTCTTGTGAAGATACAATTCAATTTGGTTCAGATGTTTCTGTTGATGATATCGTCATCAAACGTCAGGAAAACGATCTGATCTTGAGCACCAAAGATGGCTCAAATACGCTCCGGGTATTTAGTTATTTTGTCGAAGCGGGAGCAACAAATAATACAATAAAATATATCAAATTTGCCGATGGCACAACATGGACATATGAAGATGTACGCCTCGCCTGGAATCAAAATCCGGTTTCTGTTGATGGCGGTGTAACCTTAGAAGGGGATGATGACGATAATAGTCTTTCCGGTGGCTCCGGAAATGATATTCTTATCGGCAATGGCGGAAATGATAATATATCCGCCGGCTCTGGTAATGACACCATCCTTGCTGGTAGCGGTGATGACTATATTGATGGCGGAAGCGGAAACGATTCTTATTACTACAACTACGGTGATGGGATGGATACCATCTCTGATAATGGTAATTTTGACGTTATTGTCTTCAATCGGGGTATCGATCCTGAAAAGTTAGTCTATCGCAATGAAGGAAACGATCTGAGAATTATGATTGATGGCAGCGAAACGCAAGGAGTGTTAATTAAAAACTTCTTCTCATCCATAGATTATAAAATTGAAGAATTGCATTTTGCTGATAATGTTGTTATTCGCTTATCGGAAATTGGTTTGGTACTGACGCAGAAAAATATAGGTGAAACTGTTACCGGTACAGAATTTGGAGATACTATTTATGCTAATGATGGTTTTGATACGGTAAATGCCGGAAAAGGCGATGATATTATCATCGGTGGCAAAGGTAATGATCAGTTGAATGGAGGAGAAGGTAACGATACCTATATATACAATATTGGAGATGGACTGGATACAATCAGCGATTATCAAAACAGTTCGACAGAAGGCAGAAATGATAAAATTAAATTTGGAGAAGGTATTAAATTCAGCGACTTAACATTCCGTCAAAATGGCAATGACTTAATCATAACCTTATTCAATGATATTACCCAAGGAATCGTGATAAAAAGTCAGTTCAGTTCTGACTATGACAGTATTGAATACCTTGAGTTTGCTGACGGGAGCCAGTTTAACTTAAAAGAAAATGGTTTCACTTTTCAACAGACAGATGGTCATGACGATGTTACCGGTACCAAATATGATGATACCATTTACGGTGGCGCCGGAAATGATACACTCAAAGGCGAAAATGGCAATGATATCCTCATTGGAGGTAAAGGCAATGATGTCTTAAACGGTGGCTATGGTAATGATACTTATATTTGGAATCTGGGAGATGGGCTGGATACAATTGAGGATTATCAAAGCAGTTCAACAGATGGACGTATGGATAGTGTTTCGTTTGGTCAAGGCATCTCTTTTGAAGATTTAACCTTTGAACGTTCTGGATCTGACTTAATTATTTATGTAAAAGGCGACAGAACCCAAGGTGTCATACTAAGGAATCAGTTCAATTCTGATTATTACCGTATTGAATATCTTGAGTTAGCCGATGGCACTGTTAAAAATCTGACCGAAATGGGCTTTACATTCCAGCAGACAGACCGCTATGACGATGTTAGTGGTACCCAATATGATGACATTATCTATGGGAATGGCGGTAATGACACAATCGAGGCCGGAAAAGGTAACGATATCCTCATTGGTGGCAAAGGTAATGATTCCTTAGATGGAGGTTATGGTAATGATACTTACGTCTGGAATCTGGGAGATGGTTTCGATACCATTAATGACTACCAAAGCAGCTCAACAGAAGGCCTTGAAGATAAGATTAAATTTGGCGAAGGCATTTCTTTTGAAGACTTGTCTTTTGAAAATTCAGGAAATAATTTAATCATTTATGTCAATGGAGATAAAACACAAGGCCTTCAATTGAATAATTATTTCTATGGCAGTAACTACACCGTAGAAATCTTAGAGTTTGCAGATGGTTCGACGGTAAATCTTACGCAAATTGGTCTTACATTCCAACAACATGATGGTTCTGAAACAATTACCGGAACAGCTTATGACGATGTTATTTATGCCGATGGCGGCAACGACACGGTCAATGCAGGTAATGGCAATGATATTATTTACGGCGGAACCGGAGATGATACGCTCAATGGTCAAAGTGGCAATGATATTTTAACAGGTGGAACTGGTAATGATTCCTTAGATGGAGGTTATGGCAATGATACTTATGTTTGGAATCTGGGAGATGGTTTTGATACCATTAGTGACTACCAAAGCAGCTCAACGGAAGGCCGTGAAGATAAGATTAAATTTGGCGAAGGCATTTCTTTTGAAGACTTGTCTTTTGAAAATTCAGGAAATAATTTAATCATTTATGTCAATGGAGATAAAACACAAGGCCTTCAATTGAATAATTATTTCTATGGCAGTAACTACACCGTAGAAATCTTAGAGTTTGCAGATGGTTCGACGGTAAATCTTACGCAAATTGGTCTTACATTCCAACAACATGATGGTTCTGAAACAATTACCGGAACAGCTTATGACGATGTCATTTATGCCAATGGCGGCAACGACACGGTCAATGCTGGCAGTGGCAATGATGCCATTTACGGCGGAAATGGAAATGATACACTCAATGGTCAAGGAGATAATGATACCCTCGTTGGCGGCAAAGGGAATGATTCCTTAGATGGAGGCTCAGGTAATGATATCTATATTTATAATCTTGGGGATGGTTTCGACACCATTTCAGATAGTTCCGGAACCGATAAAATAAAGTTTGGTGAAGGCATTTCCTTTGAAGATCTGTCTTTTGAAAATGACAACAATAATCTTACTGTTTATGTCAATGAAGATAAAACACAAGGTTTTAAAATAAACAATTATTTCAGTGGCAGCTATGGCATAGAAACTTTAGAGTTTGCGGATGGTTCGACGGTAGATCTCACACAAATCGGTCTCACCTTCCAACAGCATGATGGTTCTGAAACAATTACCGGAACAAATTATGATGACGTTATTTATGCTAATGGCGGTGATGACACGGTCAATGCTGGCAGTGGCAATGATACCATTTACGGCGGAACTGGAAATGATACGCTTAATGGGCAGAATGGTAATGACGCACTAATAGGCGGCATTGGCAATGATACACTCAATGGCGGTGCCGGAGATGATACTTATATTTATAACCTTGGTGATGGATATGACATTATCTCCGATTCTTCCGGAAATGATAAAATAAAGTTTGGTGAAGGCATTTCCTTTACAGATCTTAAATTTGCCAACGGTGATAACAATTCGCTGCTTATTTTCCTCAGTGATGACAAAACAAAAGCAATTCAGATTAATAACTTTATATCCGATGGCAATTACAGGATCGAACAGTTGGAATTTGCCGATGGAACAACGAAGAATCTATCTGAAATGGGCCTGACTTTTGATCAGTACAATTGCGCGGAGACCATTACCGGAACGGATTATGATGATGTCATTTACGGTAATGGCGGCAATGACACATTGTATGGCGGAAACGGCAATGACATCCTTTCGGGCGGAGCTGGGCATGACCGTCTGGAAGGAGGCTCTGGCGACGATACCTATGTTTGGAACCTTAATGACGGTATTGATACCATATCCGACTATCAGGGAACCAATAAAATCAAATTTGGATCCAACATTGCACAGGAAAATCTGTCTTTTGCCAAAACCGGCAATAATCTGCGGATTATCGTCAATAATGATCCATCGCAAGGTTTAATTATTGAAAGTTATTACAGCGATACCCGGCGTCAAATTGAGACGATTGAGTTTGCTGATGGTTCAGAAGCTTCCGTTGCTGATCTTATTGAAAACTTGGTTTCTTTGCCCGATCAGGTAATTGAAGGCTCTGCCGACGATGATATATTAACCGGAGGCAATGGTAACGACACAATCAATGCCGGAGACGGTTACAATGATATTACCGGCGGCAAGGGTAATGATACCTTAAACGGGGGCTATGATAAGGATACATATTATTATAACTTGGGAGATGGCTATGATGTCATTTCTGATCCTTATGGCCGTGATAAAATTATTTTTGGCGAAGGTATTTCTTCGTCAGATTTAATTTTCCAAAGAAATGGAGATGATTTGTTTATTTCATTTAGCAATAATGACAATGATAGTATCCGAATTTTACAGCATTTTTATAATGATGACAAAAAAATTGAACAACTTGAGTTTGCCGATGGTTCAACCATAAACTTGTCCAAAGGCGGTCTCGTTTTGCAAGGAACCGATAAAGACAATACAATAGATGGAACATCGTACAATGATACTATTTATGGTGGTTTTGGCAGAGATGTCATTGATGGGGGTAAAGGAGCAGATATCATCAATGGTGGTAAAGGAGACGACACTATAGATGGTGGTGTTGGTGAAGACACTATTATATGGAATTTAGGTGATGATATGGATACTGTCACTTTCTCGGATGTTGACCATCTCAAGTTCGGAGAAGGTATTACTTTTGAGGACTTAACCTTCTACGCAGAAGGAAACAATTTGAGAATAGTTGTCAAAGGAGATATGACTCAAGGTGTCATCTGTCGCGATTATTTTTATAGCAATAATAATAAACCGGAAAATATCATTTTTGCCGATGGTTCTGTATACTCTCTCCAGCAGTCAGGACTGATTATCCACCATGGAGATCGGTCAGAAAGCATCTCGGGAACGGATTATGCCGACACCATCTACGGAGGTAAAGGCAATAACACTATTTCTGGCGGAGACGGCAATGACATTATCTATGGTGAAGATGGTGACGATACCATTTCCGGCGGTAGAGGAACAGATACTATTGTTGGCGGTAAAGGAAATGACACTATAGATGGAGGAACAGATGCTGATACCTTTATCTGGAATTTAGGTGATGATCTTGATACCATTACTGCTTCCAATATAGATAAGCTTCAATTTGGAGAAGGTATAACTAAAGATAGCTTAACCTTCCGGAGTGAAGGAAACAACCTCCGCATCATCATCAACAATGATGAAACACAAGGCATTATTCTGGTTAACTTCCTCTATAACAGTGATGCTAAATTAAACCATGTCTGCTTTGCTGATGGCAGCTCGCTTAATCTGGCTGCCTTGGGGTTGACATTAGATCAGCAGTTTTCTAAAGGAGATACCATAAACGGAACGTCATTTGATGATATTATCAACGCTCAAAATACATATTCTATAACTATCAACGCAGGCGACGGGAGCGATACCATCAATGCGGGAGATGGCAATGATACGATTAATGCTGGAAACGGAAATAATATTATCCACGGCGGTAAAGGTAACGATACCTTAAATGCCGGCAGTGGTAATGATACATATTTTTATAATCTCGGAGATGGTTTTGATACAATCAGTGACACATCTGGGAATGACAAAATTATCTTTGGAACAGGTATTTTGCCGGAGGATTTAACCTTTACGCAAAATGGATACTCTTTAATAATTACAATAAAGGGAGATACCTCTCAAGGAATTAATATCCTCAATTATTACAACGGAAATCCGCTGGAAGAGCTTCATTTTGCAGATGGATCGGTTAAACTTCTGCCTCAAATGGATATTACTCTGCAACAAGGAAATGGCAACGAAACTGTCAATGGAACTGATAGTAACGAAACTATTTATGGTAATGGAGGAAATGACACTATTAACGGAAACTATGGTGATGATGTCCTTATCGGAGGTGCCGGAAACGATACATTAGACGGTGGCGGAGATAATGATACCTACGTTTATAACCTCGGTGATGGTTTGGATACAATTTATGATAATGCCGGCAGCAATAAGATTGTCTTTGGCGAGGGTATTGCTCAGAATAATCTTAGTTTCACTCAAATTGATAATAATCTGTTGATTTACTTGAATGGAGATAAAGATCAGGGAATTATTATCGAAAGCTTCTTCAGCAGTGATTCCTGTAAAATAGGAGAAATTCATTTTGCTGACAATTCGGTATTTTATCTCTCCGAGACTGGACTGACGTTAGACCAATCTGACCGAAACGACGACATGACCATAAACGGAACTGATTATGATGATACGATTATAGGCGGTTCCGGCAACGATACTATCAATGCCGGAGACGATGATGATGTTATTACGGGAGGTAAAGGCAATGATACTCTAAACGGAGGCTATGGACGTGATACCTACATCTATAATTTAGGAGATGGTATAGATACGATTAGCGAGACCCGAGGTAACGATAAAATTAAATTCGGAACTGGAATTGCCTTGGATGATTTGAAATTTACCCAAGAAGGCAATGACTTAAGAATCACTATCAATGATGATGTAAGCCAAAGCATTTTGATAGATGACTTTTATAGAGGGACAAATTATCAGGTTGAAACACTCCAGTTTGCTGATGGGTCAACCTTTAATCTCTCAACTCAGGGGTTAACGCTGCAACAAACCGATGCAGACGACACAGTCAATGGAACATCCCATAATGATGTCATTTACGGAAACGGCGGTCATGATACCATCAACGCCGGTGAAGGTAATGACACGTTGATTGGTGGCATTGGAAATGATTATCTAAACGGCGGTAATGGCGATGATACCTATATTTACAATCTTGGTGATGGCTTCGATACTATCACTGAAGCCGGAGGCAATGATAAGATTGTCTTTGGGGAAGGTATTAGCCAGAGTGATCTGTCATTTGAGAAAATTGGCAACAATCTGAAAATCTCCATCAACGGTGATGAAATTAAGGGCATTCAGATAAATGACCACTTCCGTTATGACAGTTCCAAAGTTGAGACTATCGAATTCCATGACGGCAGTACGCTGGATATCAGCAATGCCGATCAGCTGATACAGGCGATGAACAGCTTCAGTATCAGCAATTCGGCTTCGACAGATACTCTGTCCAATCCGACACAGGATGTCAGCGACATGTATTCTCTGGCTGTCAGTCAGGAGTTGACCAGAAAAGCAATCTAAAGGAGGTATTAAACGATACAAAGCCCCCTACTCCATAGAGCAGGGGGCTTTATTATACCTCTGTTGCGCATGAAAACTTATTAAGAATTTCTTATTGAAGAGTATTTTCACAAATAGCCTACCCACTGAGCGTTTTAAGGTTTGTTCATGAAACATTAATAGAACAAAGCATAAATAAAAAAAATTTTACTTGCATAATTAAACTTAACGATAGAGAATAAGGCTATCTTAATCTCGTTAAGAGTGAGGGAGAATGAATAATTATACTGAACCGCCCCAAATTGGGTTTTCTTCCAGACTACTTCCATCTTATGGCTTTTTAGATGTTTCTTTTCATGCGCTCTGCTTAAAATTTTCTTCTTCTCGATTCTTCTTCCTGATTTTTATGTTTTATTCTCCGCTTTTAAGTTACGCTTTCCAAAGTGCTAATTTAAATTCTTCCATGGGAGGTGTTTATGAACAAGATTAAACAGACTATAGAAAAGTCAACTGATTCAATGGATAAAAAGGTTAAACAGAAAATAACAACTTCCATATATGGAACGAGAATTTATCTATTTTTTCTTACCATAATAAATTTTATTTGGTTATATTGTATGGATGTGAAAATCAATCTTTTTTCTATTATCTCAGCATGTATTATATTATTATTTCTCTTTTTTTTATATAGAAAAAATGGAAAAGAATATATGTTGGAAATAGTTCACAGTAATTTGTTTTTTTCTCTATTTTTTTTAGTTTTTCCCTTTTCCTTTTTAACTTTAATTGCCGCGGTAGCAAAAGATTTTTTTCTTCGCGATTTTATTATATGGTGCAGTTTTGCATCAGTTTCTGTATTTGTTTTCTCTGCATTAGGTGGGCTTATCATCTCATTTTTTCCAAACAAAGAAGTAAATATCCAAATTCCAATAGCTTTTGGGACAAGAATCAAAACAATTTTAATTATGTTCTTAATTTTATTGGTATTTAATTCCTTATTTTTACGCTATTTTTTACGATGAAAGGATGTTGTAATGATAACATATGAACTTAGAGTACATGCACGCGATGTTATCTTTGGATTAGATATTGGGAATCATACAGGTTATGATTTAATTACTACTCGTGAGGATGGTTCCCAAACAGTTCAATATATTGATCTTTATTCTATTAGATTATGAATGGTTGCTGGATATGTTAGTTTTATATATCTTGATAGTTGGGGCATTTTTATTATTAAATTTTCCAACTTTATTTGATGCATTTTCATACTTTCCAATATTTTTAGGTTATTGGTTAATAGTGGCTTATCCTTTATTTAATATGTATAAAAAAATGGGAAAAAAATATATTCTTGAACTAATTCCCTGGAGTTTGTTTTTTTCACTTTTCTTTTTAATCTTGCCTAGCTTATTACCAACAATCTTTAGTTTAGGAAAAAAGCCTAACATCTGGGAAGATATTACAATGTACTTATTGGGGAGCTCAATTTCTATTTTTGTTTCATCCGCAATTATGGGAATAATAATATCGCTAAAGAAAGAAAAAATAACGAAAAATACAATTTTTTCAATAAAATCAGCTCTAATATTTGTCATGAAATCATTCTTTATAACAATTGTGTACAGTATGATTTTACAGTTTTTTTATAAATTTTAAGTTGAAGGAGAATAACAATGGTAAAACAATATCAATTAAGAGTACATGCTCGTGATGTTAATGTAAATTTATCTCCTGTTCCAGGTGGCACCGATATAGGAAATCATACGGGCTATGATCTTATAACTATCCATGAGGATGGTTCCCAAACAATTCAATATATTGATCTTTATACGAATATTTCTTTAGATATAGGATTTTATATTAGTGCTCCTGTACCTGCCCAAGAATATACAATAACGGATGAAGATGGGAATAGCAAAACAATATTATGGGGAACACAAACGGCACATGATGGTACTATGCAGGCTACCACTGTTGAATATCTTGCGGAATATAAAGTTTATACATCAACTATAATAGATGAAGCCAATTCAACAGAAGCTTTTAAAGCTTTTAATAAAATAAAACTTGAAGCAACTTTTTTACAATCATTAAAAGATGAGTTAGTCTACAATCCCAAAACACGAAATTGTAACACCAGTACAAATTATTTTGCTCAGCAATATTTAAATGGTCGGAATGTTTTTGCCGGATTACCTTACGGAATATATATGGGATATTCGGATCCATTCTATGATCCCAACTCCACCTCCACTACAGATGTAACAATAAAAGCTGTCCGCAATATTATTGACAAGTATTACTCTTTAGTGGGAACAAATGTCGATTTAAGCAATGTCAACTATGGTGTGGTCAATCAATCAGATGCATGGTATGCCAAATTTACCACAGATGATTATAACTATGTTTTTGCAGGCAACGGAGAAGCTAATATTGTTGACATATATGGCGACAGTTTTATTTATGCCGATGCGGGAAATCATACAATAAATGCCGGAAATGGCAATGATGTCATTTATGGACGTGAAGCAAATGTTATAGATGGTGGAGATGGTAATGATATTATTTATGCCGGAGATCAAACTTATGCAGCCCACTCCATCGGAGCTGGTGCTGGGGATGACTATATCTATGCCGGGCACGGTGGAGATGATGTCCGTGGTGGCAGTGGCAATAATACTGTATATTTAGGTTCAGGAAGTGACAAATATACAGGCGGTGATGATATTGACATTGTAGATGGTGGTTCTAAAGATTTTATTTTTACAGATTCTACTGATAGTAGTTTTGAATATACCTTATCAGCAGACTTATCTGAAGATATTAATGAAATTCATTTAGGCGGCGGTAACGACCAATACACTGGTGGTATTGGTGTTGATAAGGTTTGGTCAGGCTCTGGAAATGATGAAATAAGTACAGGAGTTGGAAACGATATTGTTTATACCAATGATAGCAGTGATAAAAATGACAACAATAAAATATATCTTGGCGCAGGTTCTGACGAATTTTATGGAGGAGATGGTATTGATATTGTCAACGGAGGATCTGAAGATGCCGAAACTGACGAAAACACAATCAAACTCGGAGGCGGAAATGATGAGTACTATGGAGGATCTGGTGTTGACAAAGTTTGGGCCGGATCGGGTGATGATATTATAAATACAAAAGCGGGAAATGATGAAGTATATACAACAGATGGCAGTAGCAACGATAAAAACACTGTTGATTTAGGTGCCGGAAGTGATTACTTTGAAGGCGGTAACGGAAAAGATTTTGTTTATGGTGGTTATGATGATGCTTCAGACGATGTTAATACGGCCAATCTTGGTGGCGGTGAAGATAGATATTATGGTAGTATTGGCAAAGACATTGTTCATGGCGGTGCTGATGATGATCATATTTGGGGTGAAGACGGAAATAACGAACTTTATGGTGATGCCGGTAATGATCATCTTTATGGTGGAACAGATAATGACAAACTTTACGGCGGAACTGGTCGAGATTATTTCTATCCTGAAAAAGGCACAAATAGAATAGATTGTGGCACAGATAACAATACAGATGTTGTTATGATTAATAATGATGCCAGTGGGGTTGATACAATTTATAATGTATCTGCTCGAGATATTATTTCTTGTACGGGCGGTTTTGATCTGGAAACTCTGCAACAGGTAGGAAACGATGTTATTATATATGGCTATGGCGGAAATAAAGTAATATTCAAAAATGTAAAGCTGCCAGAGGAAGATGAGCCGGAAAATCCTGATTCCAATATTCCTGCCGAAAATATGCCTGTTTTATATCAACCAGATGGCTCAGTTCTGCAATGGGATGGATCAGAATATGTAGATAGTGGTACAAAATTTCCTCCTTATGATGAAAAACCGGAAGATCCTGAAGATTTGCCGGACATTCCGACACCCGAACCAGGTGAAGGAGATAATCCTCCGTTACCACCTGTTATTCCGGAAAAGCCGGAAGAACCTGAAGGAGGAACGGAGAAACCTCAAACGGATAATCCGCCGTCAATTCCAGAGGATACCAAGGGAAATATTGGCAAATTATGGGAAGATGCTGAAAATTCTCGCTCCCCTCTTGTTGTTGATTTAGACGGAGATGGTAACATTGAAACAGTCAGCACCGATGGCAATGTCCATTTTGATTTTGATAGTAATCAAAAAATTGAAAATAGCGGTTGGATTGGCAAAAACGAAGGTTTCCTTGTTCGGGATCTTAATGGCAATGGCCAGATTGATAACGGCACCGAAATGTTCGGTAACCATACCGTGCTTCAAAATGGTAAAAATGCCGTTAATGGTTTTGAAGCTCTTAAAGATCTTGATTTTAACGGTAATGGCAAATTTGATGCAGAAGATGAAGCTTGGAGTCAAGTCAAGGTATGGCGCGATGCCAATACTAATGGAATTGTAGATTCCGGAGAATTATTAACCTTGGAACAAGCCGGAATTGAAAGTATTAATCTCAAATATGATTATCAAAAAGAAGCTGACGAAAACGGCAACCTTGAAATTCAACAGGGAACATTTAACCGTACAGACGGAACGACGGGAAAAGTATCTGACATATGGTTTGATGTCGATGGCACCAATACCATCCTCAATGAAGATGATATTACAATTCCTGACGACATCAAAAATCTACCGGATATTAAAGGTTGGGGAAATGTTTACTCTCTGCATGCTGCTATGGCTTTGGATGAAACAGGTACACTCAAATCTCTGGTTGAACAATATTTAGCGGCAACTGATGACAATACCAAGGATACGCTTTTAAATGACATTATCTATCATTGGACTGGCGTCCAGGATATGGATCCTGTTGGTCGCAATCCATCACAGGTATATGGAAATGTTTTAGGAGATGCCCGAAAATTAGAGGCTTTGGAAGAATTTATGGGCGAAGACTATCTTGGCACCTGGTGCTGGGGTGAGCGGGAAAGTAATCCGCACGGACAAGCCGCTCCGATGATTTTACAAGCCTTTGAACTCCTCAAAAATTATGTCGGTACGATTTTATCGGCGGACTTGGCAAACAATCCCTATTTGCAGAAAATTATTCTAACCTATAATGCAGAAACCAAACATTGGGATGTCAATGTTGATCAGGCTGTCGCTTTGCTTCAGGAGGCATTTGAGACTGATGCGACAAACGGAAAAATAGAAATGCTGCAATTGTCAAACATATTGCGTTATTATGATAATGCAGAGGATGTTATTGCGGCTTTCCAGGCCAAAGGTGCTGCTGATGGTACATTCTTTGAAACCGAATTACTCAATTTCGGTCACAATTCTGTCGGAAGTGCTGCCAATGACAACCTGTTCGGTACCGAAGGAAACGATTTAATGAATGGCTTGGCCGGTAATGATATCATCAAGGCGGCCGAAGGCGATGATACGGTTTTAGGCGGAGTCGGTAATGACTACATCTATGGCGAAGATGGCGATGATGTATTAGACGGCGAAGAAGGAAACGATTATTTGTTTGGCGGCAATGGTAATGACACTCTAAAAGGTGGTGCCGGTGATGATGTTCTATCCGGCGGAAACGGGGCAGATGTCTATCTGTTCGAAAAAGGTTTCGGTAATGATTCCATTGACAATACACAAGATGATACAGCTCCCAATGCTGATATCATTAAATTTGGAGAAGGAATCCTGCCGGAGAATGCCATTTTGCAACGCCAGGGATTCGATTTAATAATTTCTGTTTCCTATGGTGACGGAACAACGGATTCTGTTAGGGTTTTCAGCTACTTTGACAAGCAAGGAACTTCCAGTACGACAGTCAGTGCTATCCAATTTGCAGACGGAACATCATGGGACTATGAATATGTTCTTGATCATTGGAACAGCTTGCCTGACATCAATGGTGGTGTAACTTTAGAAGGCAATAATGACAATAACACAATTAATGGAACATCAGCTAATGATATTCTTGGCGGTAATGGAGGGGATGATACAATCTATGGTAATGCTGGCAATGACTTCATATACGGAGGTACAGGTAATGACCGGCTGGAAGGCGGTGCCGGCAACGATACATACCTTTGGCATTTAGGAGATGGTTTAGATACTATTTATGATAATGCAAATCAAGATACTATCCAGTTTGGTGAGGGAATTGTCTGGGATTATCTTACATTCCGCAACTCTGGAAATGATTTGGTAATTTTGGTTCATGGACAGGAAGATCAGGGAATTATTATTCAAAATTTCTTTTCCGGTCAAGATTACAAAATTGAAAAAATAAACTTTTTTGATGGTTCTTCGGTTAACCTGTCTGAAATTGGTTTGACCTTAAAGCAGTTGAAAACCGGAGAAAGTATCAAAGGTACCGAATTTGATGACATTATTTATGCTAATGGCGGCAATGATACCGTTAATGCTGGTATAGGAGATGATACTATATATGGAGAGGCCGGCTTTGATACGCTGTATGGAGAAGACGGAAATGATACTTTAATTGGAGGTACAGGTAATGACCGCTTAGAGGGTGGTTTAGGAGACGATACTTATATTTATAATGTAGGAGATGGTCTCGATACAATTTACGATGATAATAGAGGAAATACGGACAACGATACCATTAAATTTGGTGAAGGAATATCATTTTCAGATATAACTTTCTCTCGTAAGGATAATAATTTAATTATGACTCTATTTAATGACATAACCCAAGGAGTAATAATTCAAAACTTTTTCAATAGCTCACATTATCAAGTTGAGAAATTAGAATTTGCGGACGGTACTACTGTGCCATTAACAGAACGGGGATTTGAATTAGTTCAAAATGACAGAGCTGATAATGTTTCCGGCACCGACTATGACGATACAATATATGGTAAAGGTGGTAATGATACGATATACGGAGGTTCTGGCAACGATACGCTTATCGGTGGCAAAGGAAATGACCGTTTAGAAGGTAGTTATGGCGATGATACCTATATTTATAATATGGGAGATGGTTTTGATACGATCGATGACTACAATGGCGGAAACACAGATAATGATACCATTAAATTTGGCGAAGGCATTTCCTTTGAGGATTTGTCATTTGAAAGAGATGGCAATAGCTTAATCATCCATGTTAACAATGACAGAACTCAGGGAATCTCAATTCAAGATTACTACTCAAGCACTTATTACAAAGTAGAGAAACTGGAATTTGCCGATGGAACTATTGTAGAAACATCAACCATTGCCGTTGCCACAGACAGATCCGATGCCTTGGCCGCACAAAATATTACCGGGACGGACAATAACGATACCTTAACCGGAGGCAATTTTGATGATACGCTTACTGGTAATGACGGGAATGATGTCCTTGATGGCGGAGCTGGCAATGATACAATATACGGAGGTTCTGGCAACGATACGCTTATCGGTGGCAAAGGAAATGACCGTTTAGAAGGTAGTTATGGCGATGATACCTATATTTATAATATGGGAGATGGTTTTGATACGATCGATGACTACAATGGCGGAAACACAGATAATGATACCATTAAATTTGGCGAAGGCATTTCCTTTGAGGATTTGTCATTTGAAAGAGATGGCAATAGCTTAATCATCCATGTTAACAATGACAGAACTCAGGGAATCTCAATTCAAGATTACTACTCAAGCACTTATTACAAAGTAGAGAAACTGGAATTTGCCGATGGAACTATTGTAGAAACATCAACCATTGCTGTTACCACAGACAGATCCGATGCCTTGGCTGCACAAGATATTACCGGGACGGACAATAACGATACTCTAACAGGAGGAAACTTTGGTGACACGCTTACTGGTAATGACGGGAATGATGTCATTAATGGCGGAGCCGGTAATGACACATTAAAAGGCAATAGCGGCAATGATACGCTTATCGGTGGCAAAGGAAATGACCGTTTGGACGGCAGTTATGGAGACGATACCTACATCTGGAACTTAGGAGACGGTTTTGACACGATCGATGACTACAATGGCGGAAATACAGATAATGATACCATTAAATTTGGCGAGGGTATTTCTTTTGAAGATTTGTTATTTGAAAGAGATGGCAATAGCTTAATCATCTATGTTAACAATGACAGAACTCAGGGGATCAAAATACAGGATCACTACTCCAGCTATTCTCAGGTTGAAAAGTTAGAGTTTGCCGATGGAACTATTGTAGAAACGTCAACCGTTGCCGTGACCACAGACAAATTCGATGCTTTGACTGCACAAAACTTTACCGGGACGGACAATAATGATACCCTAACCGGAGGGAACTTTGGTGACACGCTTACTGGTAATGACGGGAATGATGTCATTGATGGCGGAGCCGGTAATGACACATTAAAAGGCAATAGCGGCAATGATACGCTTATCGGTGGCAAAGGAAATGACCGTTTGGACGGCAGTTATGGAGACGATACCTACATCTGGAACTTAGGAGACGGTTTTGACACGATCTATGATTACAATGGCGGAAACACGGATAATGACACCATTAAATTTGGCGAAGGAATTTCCTTTGAGGACTTGTCATTTGAAAGAGATGGCAATAGCTTAATCATCTATGTTAATAATGATAAGACGCAGGGAATTAAAATACAAGATTACTACTCAAGCTATTCTCAGGTTGAAAAGTTAAAGTTTGCCGATGAAAGTGTTGTAGAAACGTCAACCGTTGCCGTAACCATAGATAGGTCTGATGCCTTGGCAGCACAAAACATTACCGGAACGGACAATAATGATACCCTAACCGGAGGGAACTTTGGTGACACGCTTACTGGTAATGACGGGAATGATGTCATTGATGGCGGAGCCGGTAATGACACATTAAAAGGCAATAGCGGCAATGATACGCTTATCGGTGGCAAAGGAAATGACCGTTTGGACGGCAGTTATGGAGACGATACCTACATCTGGAACTTAGGAGACGGTTTTGACACGATCTATGATTACAATGGCGGAAACACGGATAATGACACCATTAAATTTGGCGAAGGAATTTCCTTTGAGGACTTGTCATTTGAAAGAGATGGCAATAGCTTAATCATCTATGTTAATAATGACAGAACTCAGGGGATCAAAATACAGGATCACTACTCCAGCTATTCTCAGGTTGAAAAGTTAGAGTTTGCTGACGGAACTATTGTAGAAACGTCATCTGTTTCTATAGTGGAACCTGAAGAACCAAGCGAAAACGCCGGGCAGACAATCTCCGGTACAAATGATGATGATATTTTAACCGGCAGTGATGGAGATGATACAATCAATGCAGGAGATGGTTATAATGATATCACGGGAGGCAAAGGAAACGATATTATCTCTGCCGGATATGACCGGGATACTTTCTATTACAACCTTGGCGACGGTTATGATAAGATTACAGATTTAGGAGGACGCGACCAAATCATCTTTGGGGACGGAATAAGTAAAGAAAACATTTCTTTTTACAGAAAAAATGATAATCTGATAATCTCAATCAACGACGATTTCTCACAAGGTATTGAAATCATAGATTTCTTTAGAAATAATGATAATCGAATAGAAAATATAAAATTTGCCGACAATTCAACATTGCGCCTAACTACAGGTTTAACTTTAAAAACAAATGAATTGGATGGTGCAATCACAGGTACTGTTGAAGACGATACCTTAATAGGAAATATTGGGGAAAACAACCTGAATGGTTCATCAGGAGATGATATACTGAATGGAGGCAAAGGCAATGATACTCTTGATGGCGACGTCGGAAATGATACCTATATATGGAATTTAGGTGATGATATCGATACAATTCGAGATACAGCTGGATTAAATACTATCAAATTTGGAGAAAATATTTCGTTTGACGATTTAACATTTAAACAAGACGGTAATAATCTTAGACTGATTGTAAAAAATGATATTTCCCAAGGTATCATTATCCAAGATCACTTTTCTTCAAATAATATCAATAACAATTATCATCCCATCACTATTTTTGAATTTTCTGATGGTAGCAAATTTGATTTTAGAGAAAATAACATTACTCTCACCTATGATAACCGCGCTGAAACAATTACCGGTAATATTGGTGATAATATAATAGATGCTCAAGGCGGAGATGACACCATTACGACCTATGGGGGTGATGATATTATTAATGGTGGTGCCGGAGATGATGAAATTTCTTCCGGAAACGGAAATGATATCATAACTGGTGGCTCTGGAAATGATATCATTAACGGTGAAGCCGGAAATGATACGTACATTTGGAACCTTGGTGATGGTATGGATACAATAACGGATTCCAGTGGATTTGATAAAATCAAATTTGGAGAAGGTATTACATCTGCCAATTTATCATTTTTCAAACAAGGAAACAATTTACTTATATTTATCAATGATAACCATCAAGAAGGAATAATAATAAACAGATATTTTGAAGGTAGTTACAATATTGAACTCCTGGAATTTACAGACGGTTCATCCATAAATCTAAGTCAGTCAGCTTTAGATATTGAGCTAGGTGATACCGGCGAATCCATTGACGGCACAATATACAACGATACAATAACCGGAGGAGATGGAAACGACACCATTAACGGAGGTAATGGAGATGATACTCTTTCAGGTGGGATCGGAGAAGATACTATATCTGGTGGTGATGGTGCGGATATTATCTCAGGAGGAGCCGGAGATGATACAATTGACGGAGGTGCCGGAAATGACACTTACATCTGGAACCTTGGTGACGGTATGGATACAATAACAGATTCGCAAGGAACAGATAAGATTGTGTTTGGTGAGGGCATTTCATATGATGACCTTTCATTTAGTCAAACGAATTCAGATTTGTACATTAATGTTCAGAATATGCCCAACCAAGGACTTTTGATCAAAAATTATTTTGCTTCAGGAAATAATAATCGTATTGAAACTTTGGAATTCAGTAACGGGAACCTCTTTAACCTGAGTAAAAATGCATTAATATTAAAAGGAGATGGGACGATCAATGGAACAATCTATGATGATTCTATAACCGGAAACAATAATAATGACACCATAACAGCAGGAGACGGCAATGATATCATCTACGGTAATGCTGGAAACGATAACATTGATGGCGGAAACGGAGATGATATAATCTATGGTGGTCGGGGATATGATACATTAAAAGGAGGTTACGGAAACGATACATATGTATGGAATCTCGGCGATGATCTTGATACCATCGAAGATGACGCCGGTCAAAATACATTACTCTTTGGTAACGGTATAAGTTTCAAGGATTTAGGTTTTAATATGGTAGGCAATAATCTGTTGATTACCGTTAATGGCGATAAAAACCAAGGTGTACAAATCAATAATTTCTTAAATGAAAATGATTTATACAAAATAGAGTACCTTAAATTTAGTGACGGAACATCTATATACCTTCCAGATTTAGGCTTAAATATGGCATATGGTGCAACAGATGATACTATAAACGGAACTTATAACGATGATACCATCATCGCCGGAAATGGTAATGATACAGTTAATGCTGGAGATGGCGATGACAGTATCTATGGTGGAAAAGGAAATGATACCTTGAATGGAGGAAATGGCAGAGACAGTTATTATTACAATCTTGGTGATGGTTATGATACAATTGCCGAAACCCGAGGAAATGATAAAATCATTTTTGGTGAAGGTATCTCTATAAATAACCTTTCTTTTCGACAAAATGGTTCAAATTTGGACATTTTAATAAATAATGATGTTTCTCAAGGAGTAACAGTCAAAGACTTCTATTCGGGAACTAATTATCAAGTAGAAACGCTCCAATTTGCTGATGGTTCAACGTTTAACCTGTCAACACAGGAAATAACACTGCAACAAACCGATGCTGACGACACTGTTAAAGGAACCTCTTATAATGATGTCATTTACGGAAACGGTGGTCATGATACCATCAACGCCGGTGAAGGCAATGACACGATTGTCGGAGGTATCGGCAATGATATCCTGAATGGAGGAAACGGCGATGATACCTACGTTTACAATCTCGGTGATGGCTTTGATACCATTACTGATACCGGAGGCGATGATAAAATTGTCTTTGGTGAAGGTATTAGCCAGAGTGATCTGTCATTTGAGAAAATTGGCAACAATCTGAAGATTTCTGTCAATGGTAAGGATGACAAAGGCATTCAGATAAATGACCACTTCCGTTATGACAGTTCCAAAGTTGAAACCATAGAGTTCCATGACGGCAGCACGCTTGATATCAGCAATGCCGATCAGCTGATACAAGCGATGAACAGCTTCAGCATCAGTAATTCGGCTTCGACAGATACTCTGTCCAATCCGACACAGGATGTCAGCGATATGTACTCTCTGGCTGCCAGTCAGGATTTGACCCGAAAAGCAATCTAAAGGAGGTATTTAAACGACAAAAAGCCCCCTACTCCGTAGAGCAGGGGGCTTTTTCAGGTGCAAAGGTCATCATAAACCAGATTGTTGCGGTCAATCTGGTCTATGGTTTCCTGAGTGTCATGGTCATAATCAGCAAAAATCGGTTCATAGATCTGGCAGAATTCAAGGTCGGCGATATTTGTCGTGCAGCCGCTTAATCCGCTCAGACTCAAAACGAGTATTGCGAGCCACATTCGCTTGATGTATCGCATTGAGCTGTCCTTTCTGTTTAGTGTCGATTTGTTTAATTTTTTCATCTTTTCGCCCCAGCCAGTAAAGCAAAAGACCAACTCCGGCAATAATCCAGGCCTTAAATTTGTTTAAAAATTCCGCCATAGTACCAATCCTTTACATTAAAGTTGGGGCAAGACTTATACCGGCATAACTCATAATGTCCGAATACTTCTGAACCGGGGAAGAGTTTCCGATAGGAGCCGATAAGTTTTCTCAGCGAGACCAGCTGGGCCGGTGTGAATTCCCGGCGGCCAATCAGGCAAATGCCAATGCTGTTTTCATTATAACCTTTGCAATGAGCGCCGATCTGAGCCAGAGGACGTCCGTTTTCAATCGTTCCATCCAATCTGATGACATGATGGTATCCACAGCATTGCCAGCCGCGTTCCTTATGCCAACGGTCAATATCTTTAATGGTAAAGTCTTTGCCATCCGGGGTATCTGCGCAATGAATAATGATTTTATCAATTTTTCTCAGTGCCATGATGACCTCCCTTAATCGTATATCCGTCAATTTTGATACCGGCCAAATCCCCGTTAAACGAGGCAGAAGCCTGTTCCAAGTCAAACTCAATAGCGTTCAAAACCGCATAAATACAGAGGTTGAGGTAATTGTAGTTGCCGTTGAAGCGGGTCAGCATAAAGGTTAAAGCTTTAATATCTCCGGCCGAAACCTTGTTATAAGCCCGAATAATATGTTTGATTTTATCTTTGGCGATTCCTTGGAATTTGCACCAAGCCGTAAATTCCGCCTGCCATTTTTGACGGGTAGCATCCAGTTTGGATGTCTGATATTCAGACGAAGCAGCTGTGTCAACAGACAGCTTTTTCTGTTTGATGTCATCCAATTCCTGTTTTTTCCAAAGGTAATAGCTGCGCAGAATTTTCTCAGCCAACCGGTTGAACAGGATATTTTTGGCATAATCATCAGCAAAATGATGTTTGTTTCCGGAAAAAATAAGAATGTCCTTTTCCCATTCCGAGAGCATCATTTTGGTGCTGTCAATTTTTCCGGTGAAAATATTACAGGGTATTTTCACGATTTTTTTGATAAGCAGCAAGAAAACAGCGGCCATAAAAACCAAGATAAGCGTAAAGATTTTGTTATGTTCCATGAAGGCAAAGAAATACTGCCAGACATTGGCGTCCAGATTTGTAATATCCATGTTTAATCCTTTATAATTGCGTTGATTTGAGTGACATATCCCGAATTAGAGAGTTCGTGAGTAGCCGATTTGATGATCCATTCGCCGTTGGCTGCTTGGGTCAGGTTGGAGATTTTTATGATGCTTTCCGCACAAATTGCCGTATTTCCGGCAACTGTCAGTTCAAGCTCATAAATGCCGCGAATAAGAGCTGCCAGTTTAGATTTGGCAATTCGCATCGCAGTTGTCGCCGAAGCATAGGTATGCGGGACACAAAAGCAGGGCTTGCCTTTTCCGGTGCGAACCGTGTCAAGGATCCCTTTCTTCTTGTCATGATACTTAACTTCGACGCTGTTGATTTTGTTGCGCTCGGCGATTCTTATCCGCCAGCTGTTGATGTCTGTAACGTCTAATTCCGTTGTCGGCATCGGCTTTTCTTCTTTTTTAGGAGAGATAGCCGTGCCGATCGGGGCTACAATCAGCTTGCCGTCAGCGGGTTTCACATAAGAATCAACCGTTTGTGCAACACGATTGAGAAATGCAAGGTCGCTTTCCTCTGTCTGGTCAATATGGTCAACAATAATCCCCTCAAGTCTTGGCGAGACCAGAGGGGACAGTTTGTTTTCTTTGGCTATGGCAGCCACCATGTCTGGGAAGGTTATGTCATGCCATGATCGGCTTTTAGGACTGACAATGCTTCCTAGATTACTTTTCTCAAAAGTGTCAGAAGAGCGGGCCGTAATGCTGATTTGGTTGGGAGGCCCCGAAAGCTCAACTTCATCGACCATAAATTTGCCCATTTTAACCAGCGCATCTACGTCATAGCCGAGGTATATCTCTAATTCGGCCCCTCGTGCCGGAACTTCCACCTGATCGTCATGATTGTCTATGACAATTGTCGCCGCGTCAGATACAAAGCCGATTTCATCCGTGATTGAAAGACGGATTAACCGTTCTTTAATCTGTTCCGTGACATTATCACTATTAGCAAGAATTTTAAAAACCGGCTGCATTACCATAACCTGACAGTTTGGGTTGATTTTTTGTCGTTAATTTCCGGCAGCTGGATTTTCAGTCCGGCTGGCAGTACGGGCGGCTGAAAACCTAGAAAATCGTTGGCTTCCAGCACTTTTTCAACCGTGCCGTCCAGATGTCCGTAAAAGCGGTAGCAGATATCATCCAAAACGTCGCCGTCTTTGGTATTGTAAATAATCATAAGTATTTTCCGACCTTTTGCACAATTCCCATAATACCGCGCTTCTTGTCATCGCCGTACTTCTTTAGATTTATAGTGAAGTCAATCCGCCGCGGCGTACCGTCTTTGAAAAAAATCGTCTGATTTTCCTGCACGGAGGTGATGCACCACTGCCCAAAAGCAAAGCCATAGCCGGAAATCAGCATCAGCGGTTTACCCTGCATCGCCGATGTCCGCATCAGATTGAGCTGTCTGAGCCCGCCGAAAAGCTGCGGATAAATAATCCCGTCCAAGCTGATCGTCTCGCTGCCGAACCCGGTAAATTGTAGGGACGGATTGGTGTTGATACGCTCCAATTCCGCCCATTTGTATTCATTTTGCCGTTTCAAAGCCTGATATGAAGCATTTTTAAGGCAAAACCGGTAAGCCCCGAGCAACATCATATTGTCAATCGGTATAGAGGTTTTCAGACGTCCGGTTTCATTCAGAATTGCCCCGACGACGCTTAAATCTACATTAACCATAGTTTAGTGCCCTTTTTCTGCTTGCTATCTGACGTTCTCGTTCATCCATCACGCGACCGACTTCTCTGGCCAATGCTGCTTCGTCCATACCTTTAGCCGCATTGACCGTGATATTGTTGTGAACTGTCGTCCGGGCTGAATTGTCGTTGGCAATTGCCGTTTTAACCTTGCTGTTTAGAGGATCAACATTTTTACCGATATCTGCGGCTACAGCCTGACCGACTTCAGGCTGCTGTGCTATCGCAGGGCCGGCCTTTGGGTTATCATCACTGCCAAACAGTTTGTACCATACGCTTCCGACGGCCTGTTTCAGTTTGGCAATCGGTTCGGTAACTTTTTTGATTTTTTCCCAGACTTTCTGCGCTCCTGCAGAAATTCCATCCCAGAGATTTACAAAAAATGCCTTAATCGGCTCCCAATATTTAATAATAAGAAAAGCTCCGACAGCTATTGCTGTAATCGCCAAACCAATCGGATTTAAAAGTAAAGCCCGCCCTAGAAGTTTAACACCTGTAACTGCTGCCGGAATAGCGCCCTTAACTAGTGTCCAGAGTGTCATTCCAAATTGTTTGAACCCGCTTGCCAGAGCAATGGCCTTGTTTTTCAGCATTTGAGTCCATAAAAATCCCAAAAATGTTTTGAGTTTAAGAACGACGCTTGCTGCAGAAAGCCAAGCTCCTCGAACAAATGTAAAGGCGTATCCAACCGCAATTGCAGAAATTTTAAGACTGATTAAGCCAATAACGGTATAACCAATAGCTTTGCTTAATTGAGGATGTTGTTCGGCCAGGGTACTAAGCTGATTTGCCCAGCCTGCACCGTATCGCATAATTTCAGCCAACTGCGGTAAAAGAACTGAACCAAATGAAATGGCAATGCTTTCAGCGGCAGACAAAAATTCTTTATATGCGCCGATTGTTGTATTTTGCATCCGTTCTGCCATTTGCTGGGCCGCACCATCGGCATTCTTTACCTTAGTTAGGACTTCATCCAAACGTCCGGTCTGAATATGGTTAAAAATAGCCAATGCGCCGGCAGAGGCTCTGTCGCCGAATACCGCTTTTACCGTTGACAGCTTTTCCTGATCGCTTGCATCTTTGAGAACAGCTCCCATATCTTTGAAGATATCAATCATAGAGCGCATATTGCCCTTATCATCAAAGATTTTAACACCCATTTGTTTCAAATGAGCTTGAGTGAAAGCCGCTTGTTTAGCAACATCGGGCATTTCCTCTGCCGTCAAATGAAGTTCATTCCTCATTTTTTCTAAGGCTTTTGCCCCTTTGCCGACCGGAGCCGCCAATCGCAGATAGGCTGCGCGGAGCATAGTACCGGACATCGTCGCCTGAATACCGGCGTCGCCGAGCACACCGGCCAGAGCTGCAGTTTCTTCCAGTGTACCGCCCACGGCTGCCGCTGCCGGAGCAGCATATTTCATGGTTTCACCCAGCATTTCAACATTCACGTTTGTCGTTCGTGAAGTTTGGGCTAAAACATCAGCTACTCTGGTTGTTTCTTCAGCTTTAAGATTAAATCCAGTCAAAATGTTGGAGGCAATATCTGCGGTTCGACCCAGATCCATATTTCCTGCAATAGCCAAGTTAAGGGCTGCCGGAGATGCTTTTAGGATCTGCTCTGTATTGAAACCGGCCATACCTAAAAACTGCATGGCTTCCGCAGCCTGAGCCGAGGTATACTGTGTTGTCCGGCCAAGTTCTCTGGCTTTATCGGATAATTTTTTGAATCCCTCACTGTCGGCAGCTTCATTGGTAATTGCGCCGACTTTAGCCATAGCATATTCAAAATCAACCGCCGGTTTCAAAGCCCCATACATAGTAGAGCCTAAAGCCACAGCATCGAACATCTGTCCGCGCAAATCGGCACGCTTGGTTTTATTGGCAGCCTTGGCATTTTCAATATTTTGAATTTGCTGTTGCTGTCTTCTAAGCGTATTGAGGGATCGATTTAACGAGGATGTTTCCGCAGATAAATTACGGGTATCAATACCGGCCTGTCGTAACGCGCTTCCCATTTCGCGCGTCTGACGTCCTACCGTTTGGAAGGTGGTTTTGACCTTGTCAAAGTTTCTTTCAGCCTTTTTAATATCCTGAGACAGGCTTTTAGTCGGAGCTCCGACTGTATTCATCTCCTGTTTGAGGCGGTTCAGCCGTTCCCGTGCCTCTTTATAAGCCTGTCCGACTTGGTTCAAAGCACGGGATTGTTGTTTGTAGGCCTCAATTTGCGCTGCTTTTCCCTCTACGCTCTTAATCGTTGCTCCGAGCTTGGAGAGCTGCTTGTCGGCAGTTGTAAAAGAATTTTTGAATGTACTGCCAAGTTTGGCTCCGATTGAGATTGATACTGCGGCTCTGGTATCAGCCATTATTTATACTTTCATAAAATTTAACGGCTTTTTCATACCAGCCGACAAAATCTTCCTCATCCAAGTCCAAAATCTCGGACAAAGACCAATGGGTAATGTGTGAGAGGGTTATTACGGCTTCTTGGAGGTCGCCTTTTATTTGAAAAAATCCAAATAAGCGCGCTGCAGAGCCTGATAGTCTTTCTCATCCAACTCTTGCAGAACTTCAGGTGCTACTTCGCAAAGGTTTGATAAGAGTCTGATTTCACGTTCTTCATCGCTCAGGTTAAGTTTTGAAACCGCCAAACGGTCTTTGACTTTTGAACGGCGAATATTTAAGGTTTGATAAGCGGTTCCGTTTACGGTAACCGGAAACAGAAGTTCTAATTTTGTTGTATTTTCCATGATTAAATTCCCAATGCATCTCTGATTTCAGACATAACGTCGGTACCGTTGATCTTACGGATCATGTTATCGACGTCGATTTCAATAACATCGCTGTTGTTGATGTTTAGTTTGTAGTAGCGGCAGGAAACGGAGGCGCTTAAGGTGCCTTTGTCTCCGGCTTTAAATTTGCCGAAGTCAAGTTCCTTGTACATTCCGCGCAGGCTGATAACCATCGGTGTGACCGAATTGTCATCACACAAAGCGCCGCGGAGAGTGACCTGCACTGCGTTTCCGTCAACCAAACCGAAGAGTTTCATCAGTTCTGCGTCAAAATCGACCAGTGTAAACTGACATTCCATTTTCTCCATGCCCAAATCGATATCGATCGGGGCATCCATCCCGCCGCCGCGGAATTCTTCGGTTTTGATCGTAAGTTTCGGCGGCGTGACTTCTTCCGCTTTTCCGGCATAGCCTCGGCCATCAACGAAAAGCGAAAAGTTTTTTAAGACTTTTGCTGTCATGATTTTCTCCGTTATTTGAAGATTTCTTCAAGGTAGTCGTTAACCATCCGGGAGCGGAAAGTTATGTGTTCTGCCGGATACGGCGGGGTAAAGTCAAAATCAAAGGTAACTTTGCCTTGTTCAACTTGATCCGGCGTGTTGATGCTTGAGTCCGCCCAACACTTGCCGTCAATAATTGCCCCGATATTTTTAAGATACCGGAGATAATTGTTGACACCTTCGCAGACGTCTTCGACATAGGTTTTGGTAATATTGCGGTCAACAGCCCACAAATGCTCTTTCTGCAAGCTGTCATTTATCATATCGGCAGTCCGTCGGACGGAAAGAAAAGCCCATTTTTCATCGGCAGATGCCGTCCGGTTGCCCCAGAGGCGGAAGCCATCCTCTTGAATGATTGTTGCAACTTTGTTTTCGTTTAAGAAGTTTGCCTTACAGTTTGTATCACCCAAAGCAAAGTCAATCGGTTTGGATATCCCAATGATGCCGTTGATGGTCGTATTGGAGGGAGACCACCAGAAACCGCGCTCATTGTCGGATTTAGCCAACAGCCCGGCAACCGCGGCAGAAGATGGAAAACTGACAATCTGATCGTTTTCGTCCTGGATTTTGACCCACGGATAAACGCTGTAGACACGGGCAGAACCAAAACATTTCTGATATTTGATTGCATCCTGCTCGCTGCCGTCCGGACAATCGGCGATAATTACGGCTTTCAACCGTTCGGCAATTCCCAGAAGTTCGGAAACAACAGGATTTGCCAGTGTTTCGCCGTCATCATCCGGCTGATCATGTGTAAATCCGGGAGCTATCAGGATTCTGGGCTGAATGCTGACTTCGGTCTGGGCTGCCAAGAGGCAATTGACACCGCGGTAAGTTCCGTCGGCATTGGCTCCGCCCACAACATCGCTGGATTTGATTTTAGAGGTATCCAGATATTTGTAACTTACCATCAGAGCTTCTTTTTCCGGAATGGTCGATTCTCCGGTTTTGGTAAGAATTCCATTAAAAGCATCTAATGTATAATCAGTAGTTTCTGTATAAGTAACGCTTTCATCGGCTTTTTTGACGACAACATCCGAGACAATCTTATGATCAAGGGTAATTTCTCCGTAGTCATCAAATTTTACATTGTCCTGCTTGATATCGGATTTCTGTTCAGAATTTGTTTTATCGGCAACATTGATGACAACAACCATCGCTCCGGTCTGGTCAAAAATCTGATCCAACGCACGGGGAATAGTAAAGCCGTCAACATGGTTTCCGAAGTATTTAACGGCTTCGGTAGGAGAACCGTTAATAAGGATCGGTGTATTGACCGGCCCCTGCGGTGCTGTGCCGACAAGTCCGATGACGGAGGATTTAACGATTTTAATAGCCCGCGCGCCATCGTCAATTTCGATAACTTCAACACCATGTAGATACTGATCTGCCATATTTATTTCCTTTTCATAAAAAATAAGAGAGCTGAAATTCAGCTCTCTTTTGTTTCCTATTTAACAAATTGTATTTTGATGTATCCGGCAGTTCCAGGCAAGCCGCTGTTAGCTGCTCGAATATTGCCTCCAGCACCAAATCCGTTTCCCAGAATAGAAACTGTAGACTGAGCCGTACCGTTTGTTTTGATTTCTGTGGAAATAATCTTTAGTTCTGAAGAAACAGTTATTGTTCCTCCGGCTCCGTTATTGGCTCCGGAACCGCTTCCGGTACCGCCGCCACCGTTACCTCCGCCAAGAGTCAACAAAGTAACATTGTTTACTGAAATCGTCGTCGCTGTGCCATTTGAGCCGGGACTGGCATTTCGTCCGGAACCATTTCCTCCGTTACCGGGAGTACCGACAGTTATTTTCAGAACGCCTTTTTCTAATTGCACAATTCCTTTAAATGCTGCAGCAGAACCTCCAACCTGACCATACCAGGCATGTTTTCCTGCAGAGCCGCCACCACCGCCACCAGCTCCTGAGCCGGTAACTTCAAATTGAGCTTTCTTGATTTCGAATGTGTATGTTCCGGGAGTAGAACTTTCAAAAACGACAAAATCTTTAGGATATACTGTATTTCCGGCTCCCAAAGGCGTAATTTTTGTTTTTATCGTCATGTCCACATTCCCTGTAAACTACCGACCCATGAGCCGCCGTTATCAAAGGAACGGAAAGCCAGCAGGTAGTTCCCGGCTTCGTCAAACTCTGCCACGTCATCGTTTAGCCAATGTATCTTTGCCGCTTGAACAAAGGAGATATTAAATTTGGTCGGCATCTCAATAAAAAGCTCAAAAGTAATGACTTTCTGGTAGATATTTACTTTGGTAACATTAAAGTCCAAAGCAGTATCTGCACTGACAGTCTTCTTATAAATTGAGTATTTTTCAGATACTTCGACCATATTTCCGGTTACGACAAAGATATTCTGGAAGATTTCTTTGAACGGTGTAACAGTAAAACCATCACCTTTTTCGTTCAGAATAACGGTTTTGTCTTTATTATCAGCGGCAATAAGTACATCCAGAGAGGAAACCGTTGACTGCTCATGTTTGGTAAGATGATACCGTTCTGTAGAGTTTCCGCCTTGCAATCCGGGAAGTTTCTGGTGTTCTGCCGCGTTACTGAAATCTTTCAGGGCATAATCGTCCAGTTTGAGCTGTAGGGCTTCAAATTTGTCCGAGCTGACTACCGAATTATGGGGATTGATATAGATGTCAATATTTGGGGCTTCCGAAAACCCAAGCACCATGCGGATATACAGGTCTTTGGAGGAGCCGCTTTCACTCTGCGGCTTATAGGTTACCGGATATTTACCGACAGCAAACAAGTCGCTGTCTTCATCAAAAATTCCGATTTCCCGAATAAAAAAGCCGCCAATTTCGGCGGCAATAGCAGCTTCAATAATAATTTGGTTGGGATATTTGCTGTCTACTTGCACCAGAGTGAGTTCGCAACGATGTAGTTCCCGCACCAGTTCTGTCTGGCTTTTATCCAAGGTATAATAGTTGCCGTTTCCATCGCCGACAGCCATATGGGTCAGATTGACATTTTTACCGGTTACTTTGGTCTCAGCCAGCTTTTCAAGCCCTTTTTGTGTTACAATGGAATAAAACTCTTTTGCTGCAGCAGCATCTGTCATATCTCAAAAACCTCAAGACTGTAAATTGTTGTTATTTCGCCGGTAGAGAAAGCGCTTCCCAACCGTGGAGTTTCCGAAGTCGTACACAAAAAAGCCCGCAACATCTCCAAATGGGAACGGACATTCTTGGTTTGGTTAATGACAGCCTGAACTTCCGTCAGATCGTTGATATCAAATCCCTCGGTCACCACTTCGATAAAAACGCGAAATGTATAGGGATCGCCGCCATAATCAAACCATTCTTCAATTGTGACATGGTCAAACTCAAAGGCTTCCAATGCTCTTTTGAGGGCGCCGAGCGTTCCCTTGTGGCGGTGAACGCTGATACTGGCCTTAATTACATTGCGCCGGATAGATTCGGCCCATGTTTCATTCCAAACGTCCACTGACAAAGCCCAACCCAGCCATGGCAGAAGATGTTCCGGACATTTTTCCGGATTTCGCAGATAACGGTTCAAAATTTCCAGAAAGGAAAGCCTGCTGCCGGTTTTCTCTAAATCTCTCAGTAATTTTGAAGCATTCGGCGGTAACAAGCTCTTGAATTCGTTACTCATTAAAAATTTCCATCGTTAAACTGATTTTTTCGCAATAAGCTGCCTGCAATTTGGTGGTCTCAATATCCTGTAACGGCTGATCAAGCTGGACTTTTTTGACGCCGTTGACGTGCAAAGCCTGATAAACGCCGGAAATAGCTACCAGTTCGCCCATAGCGTGGCGTTCATTGGTATATATCTTAATAGCGTCGTTAGCTGCGTCCTCGACCACCGAGAATGACGGGCCGGAGTAAACGGTGATATGTGCAGAAATGCTGTATTTGATAATTTCCGCCGAAACCACACTCACATGGTCGGTCAACGGTCTGGCATCCTCATGGTTGAGCGCCAGCTCCACCAGTTCCAGCACGTCTGCCCGCTCATAAGAAACAAGCAGTTCGGTGTTGTTTGATATTTTGGAGTCAACCGTAACCGCAAGCAGCGAATTCGCTTTATCAAAGGTATAGTCAAAGTTTTCTTTGTATGTCTGGCCGCCGGAAACGTCTTTGACAACCAGATGGTCAATACTTTTGCCGGACAGCGTCGCTTTCCCGTCGGTTACCGTGATTTTGGTTTCAGGTACGCTTTCTCTGCGAACTGCGGTACCGTCACCCTCTGTCGAGAGAATAGTCACAATAACTTTTCCCGGTTCATCGCTGCGAACGTCGACCGATTTGACCTTTACTGAAGCAGAAAGCGCAAAGAATTTGTAAGCATCAATCGGCCCGGCAGTCGAAAAACCGTCCAAAGCCATCTGTCCACGCATTCTTAACCGGTCATCTTTTTCGCCTTCCAGACGTTCAACGCCATATTCCGCCACAATCTGATCAAGGTCAGAACCTGTTGCAAAAGCCAATAAGGTCGCTTTAGCAGATTCATTGATTCTTTTACGAACCAACATTTCACGATAGGCCATAACTTCAAGGATAATAATAGCCGGGTCACTTTCAAGCAAACCGTCATATTCCTCATCTCGGGCCGTAAAGTCGTCTAAATATTCCTGAAACAGGGCTTCATAGTCTAATTCTTCAATGACTTTCGGGGTCGGCAGTTTAGACAGGTCAATGACGGAAGAATTCGACATTATTCTTTAGATTCCTTTGATTTCAATGTTATCCAATTTGACAACTTCGCCGTTGGAGAGAAATTGTCCTTCCAAATCCAAAATGATCCTGCCGCGGTCAATGGAAACCACTGTAACGCTTACGATTTCAAACTCCGGTTCAAAATTATAAAGAGCCGTAACACAGTCGGAATAGATATTGGCAATCAGCTCGCCGTTGGTCGGGTTATCAATTCTTTTAAACAGTTCAGAGCCGTAGTTGCGGCGCATAACCCGTGAGCCGAGCGGCGTGGAGAGAATGTCTCGGATTCTCTGCTTCAGATATTCAAAACCGTCATTGTGCTTGCCCGTGCTGTCATTCATGCCGCGCATTTATCCCGCCTTTACTTTTGCCGAACCGGCCAAAATCGTACCTTGATGGGTATTTGCATCGACGGAAACCGCATCGCCGACACGGGCAACCGGCGTGCCGCCGCTGAGACTGACTGTGCCGGAAGTCGTCAGATTTTGAGCGATTGTAAGGCTTTTGGTGATTTCTACATCGCCGTCTAAAGTGATTTTCGGAGATTTAATAACCGCTGAAACTTTTGCTTCAGCGGTTATTGATTTTTGAGAAACAATCGCGGCGTTTCCGGTAATCTGTGCATTCAGCTCTCCGCTGCTGCGATTAAAGGAAATAATCGAGCCATCCTTAAACCGCCAAAGCAGAAGATTGCCATCATCGGAAATCGGCTCTTTGTAAATGCTCGACAGGATCAGCCCTTGGTTAAGGTCGCCGCAGGGAGACAAAACCAGAACCTGTTCATTGAGGTCTACGCCATGCCAAGCCTTGTCATCGCCATCCCGGAGCAGCCACGGCAGCCAAGTCGTCTCCAAATCTCCGATTTTAACTCGTGCCACGGCTTCCTTATAATTAACGGCGGAAATCGTGCCAATTCTTAACAAATTGCTCAATCTCCGCCGCAGATCCGCGATTTCGTATTTATCTTCAAAATCCACGATTTAAGCCCTTGATTTTACTCTTATCGGTCTTAATCGGAGCCGAAGACGTCTGTTTTTTGGCAAATTTACTGACTACGCGCACGGCATATCCCTGCGTCAGCAAGGCTTTTGCTTCAGCCTCTTTGATATCTTTGACTTCACCTTTTTTATGGTTGTGAACGTCTCTCAAGATTCTCAGTTTCATTGTTTATTCCTTATTTGTTGCTGTGTAATAGGTGATGGTATAGTTGATTCGCGCCGCGCCATAACAATGCGCCCCGTCAATCACGGCATCTGTTTCCGTCGAAATCATTTTGATGACAGCATTCAAAAAGCCCGGGATTTCAAAGCCGAGCAATGCGTATTCTATGTCCAGAGCCAGTTTGTCAATCAGCTCATCCAGATTCGGGCTGTTTGCCAGAATCCCCTCAACGGCAATGTCCAATTGCCGTTTGTAGGGAAAGAACCCATCGCCGTCATACTGGTTTTCCAAGACCTTTTCGTCTCTGGTATAAACCAGAATTGCAGGCAAATGCTGGTCGAACAACGGTTTGACTCGGCTGTCGTAAACGTGATCTTTGGCCAGAGTATCGGATTCTTTCAATTTCTCGACAAAAGCTTTACGGATAATACAACGGGGATGAAGCGCATTGTTCATGGAGGACAACTTTCTCAGTTCCAGGAATGTGATATTCCACGTTTATGATGTCAAATGTCTGATTTTCGATTTGCAAATGGTCTCCCTGCAGGATTTTGGGATAATTTTCCGGCATTTCGCAAAGCCTGATGAAAGCGGCGATTTCCGTTGAAGTAACCGGAACTTCGGCGGTTTTGAGTTTGACTTCCTGATAGCCTTTGTGAAAGTCAATCAAAACGTCAAAAGGCTGAAATTCCTTGTTATCCGGTATATAGAGGGCTTTTCTTCCGAAAATGCCCTCTACAAGGCCTTCTCCAATACAGGGGCGATTGATGAATTTATCAAAATCAAACATCTTTAGGCTTTTCTGTTTGTCCGGTGCTTTGGGTTTCAGCCTTTTTCGGTGCTGTTTTTGCCGCAGCAGGTTTTGTTGGAGCCGCCGGTTTTGCCGGAACGGCCTTTTCCTTTGACGGAGCAGCTTTTTCCTGAGGTTCTGCCAGTTCCAACTGTCCAAGTGTGGCTTTTGTTAAATTTTTAGTAACGATATCGATGATTTCGCCTTTTTTAAATTCAACATTGGTCAGAACTTGGTAGTTCTTGCCGGATTTTTTTAACTGTAAGGATCTGATTTTGGCTTGTTCATCGGAAAGCCCTAAAACAAGCCCGGTTCCAAAGACGACTTTGGAACCGGTAACAATATATTTCACCATTAATCACCTGCCAATTCAATGGAGACGAGGCAGGTATTCTGCCAGTATCCATAACCGACGTTGCGCCAGGTGTCAACACCGTACCAGTGCTTGCCTTCTTTGAATTCAAGCTCCGAACCTTCTGCAATGGCTTGGATTTCAACGTCCTTTTCTTCTTGGCGAATAAAGGCTTGAACAGAAGAGTCACAGCGGAAAACCACAAATTTATTTTCCCAACCGGTCAGACGCGGGTTCTGAACCAGAGTAATGTCAAGCTCGTCGAGAACTTTAATCGGGTTGGTTCCGCCACCAACAGCCAAAGGCACGGCAATCGCCGATTTGGCAACATGCCACATCACTGTCGGTACCATAATGAGAAAACGGGAAGCGTCTTCATTGAAAGGCTCTCCCTGATCGTCTTTATAAGACAGGATGCTTTCAACACCTTTCAGCATTGCCCGGCGGAAAAGGTCTTCCTTCAAAGATGTTTCCCCGGTTTCTCCCGTATAGGTGATTTTGTTGCTTTGCTGCCCGGATTTTCCTTCTTCATGGTCTGTATCAAAGAAATACTGCCCGTCATAGCAGACGGTACTTTCGCCGTTAACAATAAGTTTTGACAGTAGTTGTGCCCAATGGGAGTTGGTTCTGTCGGCCAATTCATTGATACGGATGCGGGTCTGTCCGGTTTTATCGCGGAGCAGATCTTTAACAGGCACTTCAAGTGTTGCTTCAAAGTGCTTGTTTTCAATCGTCAACCCGTTGGTCGTGAAACCTTTTGCCTGTCGGCCGCCGGCCCATTCTCTCATAACCGGAACCTGACCAAGCCAGTTATAGGTTTCACTGTCCTGATCCGATTGAAAATAGTTACTGATGGCTTCAACCCACTTCAAACCGGAGTTTTGTTTCAATCTCCGGTAAAAAGAGCCGATAATAGCCCGTGATGATAATGCGGATGCACTCATTTTTTAATTCCTTTGTAATATGTAAGGGGGGGGAAATAGACTTTAGGCTGTCGGCACAGCGTCGGCAAAAGCCTGAAAATCTACAATGATTTCGTTATCGGATATGCGGCGGATTTTGCCGATATACGGTGTACTGGCAGACGTTGTCGTAAACGTGTTGTCATCAGAGGCAAACAAATTTGAACCGACATCTGTCAGAGACACACCACTGGGAGCCGGAAGGACAACCGTTCCCTTAAATTTGGTTCGAATTGTCTTTTGTCCGTCCGTTCCGGAAGTATTATCTACCCGTTCATCGGCAAATCCGGCAAATTTATCGCCGGTTTGCAATGCATGGGCATATCCGTTGCTGTTAATCCCTACGGCGGCGCCTTCATAGATAATTTCACCACCGAGCATGGGATATTCGCTCGTATCGCCCAATTCATAAGTCCGGGCAATATCGTTGGTTAATTTTGCCATATTGATTTTCCTTTACTTACGGGTTGAGTAAATTTTGACCGAACCGTTTTCTTCCGCCTGCTTATAGGCCAAATAGTCTTCAAACTCATTGGCAAATTCTCTGCGGAGATCAGCGGATTTATTCCATTCAGCTTTGGCTCTGTCCTCCAAAGGGGCTTCGGGATCAACCTGCGGAGCAGCCACCGGAGCGGGAGCTTCAGGAATTGGCGGGAGTTCCTTTTCGGCAATTTGCAAACCGGCAAGATGGCTGATTCCCCGTTTTTTCTCTGCCATGACCATTTGCATTGCGACGGTTTCCGCCGTCACCGAACCGTCAGCCTTGGCTTTTTCGATCAAATCTTCATGTCCGGGCATTGCAATTTTTTCAATTGCCAGGATACGTTCACGTTCAGCCAAAACACCTTTATTATAGGATTCTTCAGCTGTTCTGCAGCCCTCTGCCATTCCTTTATCATAGGCTTCATTGGCAAGGGCTTTTGCAACTTCAGGATAGTGGCTTTGAATATAAGAGGCCGTAATCTCCGGAGCTGCAGGAGTTTCTGTTTTATCTTTATCCATAGTGATTCTTCTTTCTGTTTGAGATGTTATGGTTAGAGAAGCTAGAACGCTCTCAAACGAGCCAAGCTCGTCGGCCATGCTTCGTTGGAGAGCTTCATGGCCTATCACGACAGAGCCTTTACCAAAATTATTTCGGATTTTTTCTTCCGAGATGTTGCGAAATTTGGCAACGCTGCCGATGAATTGTGCTTCCAGAGCATCAAGCTCTGCCTTAATTGTTTTGATTCCGTCTTCCGTGCGCGGATCCGGACGTTTGGCTTTAGCGTTGGAAGAAACGATTTCATAACATTTAGTACCACTTTCATCCGGTTGTTCCTGTACCGGTACGGCGGTAACCACACCGATACTACCAAGCAAAGCAGCCGGATGTGCAACAATCTTATCCGCGGCCGAGGCCAGCCAATAAGCTGCCGAGCAGCAGTTTCTGCCAACATATGAGATGATTGGTTTGTTTCCGCGGGCATTAAAAATCATATCAGCCATTTCTGCCGGCCCGACAGCAATTCCGCCGGGACTGTCAAAATCAAGTACAATTGCCCGAACATCATTGTTTTCCAAGGCGGTTCGGAAATCTTTTGCCAGAATATCAAGAGCTGTGCCGCCAAGTATGTAAGTCAGAAAATCCATTCTGCCGGTAATAACCCCGCTGACAGGGATAATTGCCACGCCATTCTGGATTCGAACTGTCCGTGTATTCTCCAAAACCGGAGCATCTTTTGAAACTAATGCTTCCAAATTGTTAAAGGTATCAGGCTCAATTGCCCAATATTTGCCGAGTGATAATAAACTTTTCATTGGTTTTCCTTATTTTAGTGACTTGCGCATCATATGTTCTTTGGCTGTTTGCGGGTGTTTACGTTCCCAATCGCCACCGGTTAAAGCTGCCGTTTCCTCAGCCAATGTTGTTATGCCGATTTCGATTCTCTTTTCTGCCGCCCGGATTTCTTTGTACTGGTCAATCTGCCCGCGTGGCGGCCCAACCCAATCGGCTCCAAGATAGGCTTCCCGAATAAGCGGATGCGAGAAAAAACAAGGGGCATCTAAGATGCCCCTTGCTACTGCTTCACTGATAACCATGTCATAAACCGGCTTACAGAATTGGATTGCCAGCCATCGCCGTCGTGCCGAAAAGAACTTCCAGGCTTCGACCAATGCGGCCTGTGCCGCAGAATAGCTGGCCGTAAAGTGTTTGATCAGGATTTCAAAAGGCAATTCCAACGCAACACCGATTTGTCGCAAAACAGCTTGGACAAATGGGTCAAACGCCTGATTCGGACGCTTAGGATCGGCAATTTCAATACTTTCGTTTGGCTGCAAATCCAGAATGGCACCTACGCCAAGCTTATAATCATTGTCATTCGTGCTGTCGGTTTGCCCGCCAAAGGGAGCCAGCCCGTCTTCAGATTCGCTCTTGACAAAGATGGTAAACATTGCCGAAACCACGGCAGACATAATCTCGGCTTCCGAATATTTATCGAGTTGTTTGAGTGTTTCGATAACCGGTGTCAGGTAAGGAACACCGCGGGTCAATCCCGGACGGATACGGTTCATAATATGGTACACCTGCCGTTCTCCGTCTTTTGAGAAAGCCGGAACCCGGACATATTCGTTGCTTCCTTCGGTATAATCGCCGGGAAAACGCTTATATATATAATAAGCAACCGGCGCTCCGTTATCGTCTAGTTCCACGCCGCCGCTGAGTTTTGATGTATCCATTTGAAAATTCGGATTTGCCACCCGGTCAGCTTCAACCAACTGCAGACTCAATCCCAGCAAAGCATTGGGCCGTTTGATGTAGCGGCGGACAACAAAAATATCGCCGCTTTCCAAACAGGAGCGGATGATCAGGTTTTGCAGTTCCGTAAAAGTTTGATAGCGCGTAGCATCGCAATTTGTGCTTTCCGCCCAGTGCCGGAAGATTCTTTCGGCTTCCCGTTCCCATTTGTCAAAAGCTTCCTCGGTTTTCATAAACGGTTTCAAGACCTCACGGTCAATATTGCTGTGTACCCGAAGTCCGGTACCGACAACATTGGTGACCACCGTATTGACCGCACCGGTTGCTAGCGGGGCATTACGCAACAAATCTCGTGACCGTTCGCGCAATATCGGCAGATCCGGCAATGTTACATTGTCCGCAGAGCCATCTGCCGTTCGCCAAGCTTTTGTTTGCCGCCGGTCAAGTCTTGCTCCAGTATATCCGCCTACCAGAGCCATCCGGGTACGGGCTTCCAAGCGCCGCAGTCCGTGAACCGGCGCAAAGTACGAGAACGCTTTGTCAATAAGATTTGGTTTTATTTCAAGATTTTTCATGTAACGCCCAATAAAAAAAGGCTTACAAAGGTAAGCCTATGATAACCAATATACTAAATAAATTGAGAGTATTTTTATCAAATTGTGGTAGCAACAATTTCATTCCATTCTTTTTTATGCTGAAATTTTATTGTCTCATCAATTTTTAATAATTCAACATATTTATCAATAAATTCTGCTGGATCTTTTAACAATCTTAAATAATATTTTAACGAAGAATAGACCCCATTTACTATTACTTGGCAACCATGAATTTGACTAATACGTTGAATTTCATTTTCTATAGCATTCCAATCTGCGGTGTCCATATTAGCTGTCGTCAATAAATAGTATCTATTGGTATTGTACATTTTAAATTTTTCATACGCATCTGAGACTAACTGTTGTGTAATAATTATTTCATGCTTAATTTCTACACCTTCAAATGCTGTTCCATCATTGTTATTGACATCAATATCCCCAATTCTTCCAGATCTAGTATCTGCTGAAGTATGAGCTTCCAATGGACACAAAATTTTTTCTGTATATCTTGCAACTTGCCCCATCATACATTGATATGCAGCATAGATTGCAAGCGTAGGCAATCTTGAGGCTCCTGCACATGTATATTTAAATGTAAAATGCTTTTCTAACAACCTTATAATTTTCGCTATTGATAAACTATGAGGTTTTGCTAAATCAATATTTAAATTATCTCGTTGTTTAATTAATAATTTAAAGAAATATAGTAATACCTTTTCTGCACATACTCCCTTTTCCTGTACATTATCAATAATATGAAGAAAAGCCTCTTTTACACTTAAAGGAGAGATTTTACCTGGATAATCTAACGTATATGGATGAGCTTGTTCAAGAGAACGAGTGAGCCAACCAGATTCTGCCATTGCTGGAAAATTTACTTTTTTCATAAAAGGCGTAACATTAGCTTGGTCAATACCTCTTCCAGCAAAACCATTTGGCAATTGAGCTTGATGATAACGGATATCTTGATTTTTATCAAAAATTTTATGAGTCAATAATGTAATTATAACTGTAATTAACCCTTTGTTAGCTTCAGAACGAGATACTAATAAACTTATATAATCAGCTAAGTATATAGGTAAATCAGTAGAATAATCATTTAAAGCAGTTTCCGTTAAGGCAAGTTGATATACATCCTCTAATATTTTACTATGCTCACTCATTAATATTCCCCATAAAAAACTGATTCTTAATTTCTCTTGCAACAGCAGAAATCATAGGAACACAAACTGAATTTCCAAGTTGTTTGTATTGTTCCGCAACAGAACTAACTTTAACATAAGAATCCGGAAACCCCATTATTCTCCAACATTCATTTAATGTTAATTTTCGAACCAATCCTTCTTCTGTTAATATGAAATAACGTCCAGATACCTCTTGTGATGGTAAGGTAGGATGGATTCCTTGTACAGAATATATTCTATTAGGTTGCTTATGTACTCTTGATAAGTGCAAAGTATTAGGCCTAACGCCTGCTTTACGTATAGATTTATTTCTGTACCCAGCAAAGATTAATCCTGATAAGGGCTGTTTTTTAGGATTTTCAATAAGAGTATATTCATGAGGAGAAAGGTATTCGAAATTTCCTTCAGAATCAAGAAAATCTATTAAATTCTTTCGGGAAACAGTTTTGACCTTTTTAAAATCAAACTTTTTTGATAGCGCAGCAATAATAATAATACGTTCTCTATTTTGAGGAACACCAAAGTCAGCTCCATTCAAGACCTTCCATGAAACTTTGTAACCTAATTCCTGAAGTTTATCTAAAATAGTACTTAAAGTATTTCCTTTATTGTGGTGTACAAGATGCTTTACATTCTCAAGAAAAACAACAGAAGGTCTTTTCTCTTTAATGATTCTGCAAATATCAAAAAAAAGAGTACCTCTTGTATCTTCAAACCCTTTTTGTTTTCCTGAAATGCTAAATGGTTGACATGGAAATCCAGCACATAATATATCATGATCAGGAATAATTTTAGTGTCAATTTTGGTTATATCACCTAATGGCATTTCATTAAAATTTTTACAATATGTCTTCTGACACTCAGTATTAATATCACAAGACATTACACAATTAAATCCCTGAGACTCCATTCCTATACGGATTCCTCCAATTCCACAGAATAAGTCAATAAAGCTACCTACATTACGCATAAAAAACCTCATTATTTTTTGCATGATAAGATAAATATAATGAATTTGCTACTAAAATTTAAATAATATCCAGAAAAACCTATCTATTTACAAATATAACATTTATGATTTGTTACTTAATAACAATCATTATTTGAAGTCTATACCGGAGTAATTCCACGAACGCGGATGCCGCTACGTCCGTTGCTGGTGCCGCCACCGGAATCTCCATCTCCGCCACCGCTTGGATCACGGGAAACTTTGCCCCGCAGGTACTTTTCTTGCGTAAACAGGACATTTAAGTCCGCTTTTTTGACTTTTTGCCCGTTGTAAGAAGCTTCCTGCGCACCGGAAAGAATATCCGAAATCGCTTTTTGGATTTCTTCAAGCTGTTCTTTATAAGATTTCATAAACTGATTCCTTTACTTCTAACTCTCGACCGAATTGTCGGAGCAGCTGCTGTTTGACTAACAGCTTTACCTGCCGGAATTTGACCGTTTTTAAGCGGATAGCTTTGGAGACGTTCAAATGCAGCATTCAGGTCAAACTTCCAATTTCGCATTAACCCGCGCAACGCTGCAAAAGCATAAACGCGGCAGTCCAAGGCTTCGCAGGGATGTCCTTCTGTTCTGGGTACCCATTCCCGAACCGGCCGTCCTTTAACCATCCGGGTTTTGATAACCTCTGCCGTAACCTGTGTGAACCATTCGGCATCCCGGTCAATCGGAAAGTGCCAGCATCCTGGTCCGGGTTCTTTAATTCGCAGCCGCTGCATAAGCGTTTGTTTGGCGTCATTCACGCCAATAACATACACTGGTTTCTTCAATCTTTTGTTTTGGGAGGCTCTCGCTGGAAAAATCGGTACACCAAAGCCCGAACTGCTTCCCTTGATTGCGAACACGCGCTGATGCAGTCTTTCACCGCAGAACGTAATAACGTGATCTGTATAATGACCGCCACTGTCAATACAAGTTGCAGCAATAGAAAGAGGTGCAATATTACGTTCATGCTCATATGTCCTTTGCAAAATGCTGTCCAAATCGTCCCAGAGCTGAGGGGTTGACGGGTCTCCATGTAAGACGTGGTAATCAATCGACCACGATTCCTCGTCTTTGCCCCAACCGACAATCTCCAATTCCAGGCGGTCATCCTGCACGTCAACGCCACAGGTCAGAATAACCACATTCATCGGGATTTTCGGGCCGTAATTTTCTCGCCGTGACATCAATCCGGTCGGATCTATGGATTCTCCGGACTGATCTTCCCAAGTTTCTGCCAGTTTGGTATTCGTCCAAACCTGCAAACGAGCCGGGTCTTTATGGACTTTCACAAACTCGCTGGCTATGTCTCCCCAAGATGTCCAGCCGTGCGGGCTGTAGAGCGAGGACAGGTGGAATGAGACAATTTTGCCGTTTGAGCGGTCTGGAGCCGTTGCTATCCATTCGCCTTTTTGCAAAATCTCAGCTTTTTGATAGTCTTGCCATAGCGATTTGCACTTTTCGCATTCATAACATGCCGTTTCCGGGTGTCCGCTTTCAAATTTGATATTTGCCCATTTTAAGGTTTGCATTGCACCGCAAACCGGACAGGGAACGAAAAAGTAACGCTGATCTCCCTCAAGAAAAGCCTTTTCAATCCGGCTGTAGTTCTTAAGCGTCGGGGTAGAAGCCAGAAAAATCTTGCGGTTCGAAAACGTTGCCGTACGCTGGATGGCCAAATCTACCGGATCGCCTTCGTCCCCGGCATCATTCGGATATCCGTCGACCTCATCCAAAAACAAATAGCGGACAGGCATGGAACGCAGGCCGACCGCCGAGTTGGCTCCAGTCAAAACCAAAACGCCGCCGGGAAATTCTTTCATTAAGACCGTATTGCCGCTGTCTCTGGTTCGCGGGCTTTTGACCAATTCCCTGAGTGACGGGCAGTTGTCAATTGCCGGATCAATCCTCATTTTTGAGGTACGTTTGGCCATTTCAACCGTCGGATTGACAATCAGCATCGGGCCGGGAGTATGGTGGATGACAAATCCCATCCAATTATTGCCGCATTCGGTACCGCCGATTTGGGCGCCTTTCATTAAAATGACACGCTCGCAAGGATGCGAGGGAGACAGGCAACGCATGATTTCCCGAAGATACGGAACACGGGAGGTTTGCCACGGCCCGGGTTCGCTTGAAGATACAGAAGATAAAATGCGGTGCGCATCGGCCCATTCGTCGACGGTATAGTCCGGATCTGGGCGTATTCCTTTTGCAAATCCGTAGTTGAAAAAGCTGTCAGTCTCGATTTCCATCAAACAAATTCGCCAGATTCTCTAAGGTTCGCAGCAGTTCTTTCCGTAAAATCTCTTTCATTTCATGGATGTCAGTCTTGCCAATCAGCAGCGGAATGACCTTGTCCGGGACATTCAGGATCATATCTCTGGTTTTCCGCGCGGCATTAAAGGCTTCCCGTTGGACGGTTTCCGTGGAAATCAACTTTCCGGTGCGTTCGTCAAATTCTAATTTTTTAAGTCGGGCTTCGTAGGCTTCCCGAATAGCCCGGCTTTGCTGGTAAGAAACGCCGATGCCGCCAGAACTTGCCGATGATGCCGTTTCAGAAGAAGCGGCTCGTGCTGGTGAATCCTCTTTAATAGCATAAACTTGAGCGGGGTCAGTGTTGGCTTCCCATTGCCGGTCAGCCAACGCCGGATTGATTTTCCCGTTTTTGGTGAGCGTTATCCGCCCGGATTTGATTGCCTTGCGAACAGCGGTATCGGAGATACCTTTGCGGGTGGCATAAGCTCTAATCGAGATTTCCATGTTTTCATCATTTGTTTATCACAGTTTATTTTGCTGTATTCATTGGTTTTCCGGGTTAAATCTTATAAATTCTAAAATTTCGTTAATATTTTTGATTGGCAATCCGGCCATTTCAAGTTCACAAAATATTCCGCATTCGGGGATATCGATACTTTGGTGTTTACCTGCATCTGGTTCTAATTCAGCCAGATAGAGTTGTTTGCCACGATCTTTGAGGCAGGTATGTCCGGTTTTCCGTTCCAAATCGGCAGTCTGCCTGAAAACGTCCGGGAAATCTGTCCGTATTTTGTTCCAATACCCTTTGCCGCCTTTGAAACAGCCGATACAGTTGTTGTTATTGTATCCCAGCCGGTACATGGCCGGGATTTCAATCTTGTTAAGTAAAAGTTCCTGCAGGCAACGCCGTTTATTCCACCCTTGTTCAATAAGCGGAAAATAAACTCTTGAGGAATTCTGCTGCTTCCACCTAAAGGCTCGGTTAATTTCTTTTTTATTATACTCAAAGCCGAATACGTGAATCGGTTGAGTGTAATTTTTTTCAATTCTCTGGCGAACTTCCTTTTTTAAGTATTTAGTGCAGGGAGCACCCCACGGTGTATTAAAAACTTCAATAGCAGCAATTTCCAAAGGATTCTTAAACTTAGGATGCCGGGCTGTCAGAATTTTCCTGCCATACCAGTTTTCGCAGTCTTCAATAAATCGTTGGTTGTCCGAATGAGCCGCACCGGTTTCGATATACCAGATGTCAACATCATCGCCATATTTATCAATCGCCAGTTTACAGGCAACTGCCGACGTAACCCCACAACTAAACCAAGCCAAGAATTTCATTGCTATCCCGTAAAAAGTAAGGCTCCTGTCTATTCAGGAGCCTTTTCTGTGAGTTTTTCTTCCTTTTCTCTTTCAATCTTAAGTTCTTCATAACTTTTGCCGGTTTGTTCATGAACGGCTTTTTTTCGGGAATATTCTTCCCAGCGCTTAATGATGACATCGACGTATTTCTCGTCGAGTTCAATCATTCGGCAGCGCCGACCGCTTTTTTCACAGGCAATCAGCGTTGAACCGCTGCCGCCGAAGGTATCCAAGACGATATCTGTTACCCGGCTGGAATTGCGGATGGCTCTTTCAACCAGTGCGATAGGCTTCATTGTCGGATGCAGAGCGCTTTTTTGTGGCCGGGGAAATTCCCACACGTCTGTTTGATTTCGTCCGCCATACCAGGCCGGAGCCGTACCTGGTTTCGCACCTAAAAGGATTTCCTCATGCTGTTCTTCATAAGGGTTGCCGAATAAAATCCATTCATGCTGGTGTTGGTGTTTGGAACGCGAAAGCGTAAATTTGTCTTTGACCCAGACGATGTACGCTTCCCATTTGCCACCGGCCGCCGTAAAGGCTTGGTACAGAGTGTGCAACTCCGACCCGCCCATACAAATATAAAAAGAGCCAACATTGACATCAAGGATATTGCAGCAAAAGTCATACAGAAAAGCAGGGAAACCCTCGCCAAGATTATCATTCAGAATTGAGCGTTCGCCTTCTTTTCCTGCCAGTTTATCTCGCAAGGCATTGCCGTAATTCACGTTATATGGCGGATCGGTGAAAACCATTTGCGCTTTTTCGCCGTCCATAACTTTTTCAACGTCTGTCTGGCTTGTTGCGTCGCCGCACAATAAACGGTGATCGCCTAAAATCCAAACATCCCCCCGCCGGGCAACCGGTTTTTCCACGAAATCAGGGACTTCGTTTTCAAATTCAAGTTCTTCATCGTTGGTCTCAAATTCATCCCGATAATTTTCAAGCTCTTTGTTGGAAAAGCCCAAAATATCAATGTTGAAATGCGCATCCTCAAGTTTTCCGAGGATTTCAACGATTTTTTCTTCATCCCAACCGGCATTGTCAGCAATTTTATTATCTGCCAGAGACAGAGCCATGCATTGATTATAGTCAAGATGTGGAAGGCGGATAATTGGAACCGTTTCCAATCCGGCCTTTTTTGCTGCCATCAAACGCCCATGACCGGCAATAATCATATTGTCGACACCGACCAGAATAGGATTTACAAAGTCGAACTCTCCGATGGAATTGACAATCTGTCCGACTTGTTCTTTGGAATGCGTTCTGGCATTTAACTCAAAGGGAATGAGTTCTTCCAGTTTGACATATTCAACTTTTAATTTAACTTTCTCGTTCATTTAAGATACCTGTTGTTGTAAATTCAAGGTTAGACGTAAGAACTGTAAACGCATACGCCGCCACCAGAGGCACCACGCCGTTGCCGCAGGCTCTAACTCTGTCCACCCGGTCGGCCAGCCCATCAGCCATTCGGTAAACCGCGGGTTTAAGGTTCTCTGGGATATTTCGCCAGTCATCAAAGTCATTTGGTCTGGGTGGCCAGAGAGGCAATTTGCTACATGTACGGAATGATCGCGAAGCTTGATCCGAGCAGAGGTTCCCGGTCTGATTTCCATAACGCCGCCCTCGGCATCCGAGGCATTCGGTGTCCGCCATCTCTTCGGCTGTTTCCACAACAAAACTTCCTCTTTCAGACGACTTCGCGAATACCCGGTCTGAACTTTTTTGAGTGAGGCGCCGTTGGCTTCCGATACCAGCACTGTCGGCCAGAGACGTGCTGTTCTCGCTAATCCCAGGCTGCAGTTGTGTCCGCTCTTGATGTATCGGCGCAGGGTGCCGTTCTTGGTTTGGACATACCTGTCGTTGGGCGTGATTGTTTCCGCAACCGTTGCATCTGCTGTCATCACGGTAGGCCAAGATAAAGAGCCGCTCGCGGCGATGCGGAGCACCGACTTCTTCCGCAGTGAACAAGCCTGCCTTAACTTTGTAACCCAGTCCTTGTAGGTCATCATGGACTTGCTCAAACCCCAACTGTAGATGTCCGCCGACGTTTTCAAAGAAACAGAGCGTTGGCTCAACCTCGGAAACAATTCTCCGCACATGGGGCCAGAGATGTCTGGGGTCTTTTTCTCCGAGTTTCTTTCCTGCAACTGAAAACGGTTGGCACGGATATCCGCCAGTGATAAGATCCACTTTTCCACGCCACGGTTTGCCATCAAAGGATTTGATATCTGACCAAAGAGGTGCCGGATCCAAGATTTTTTCTTGCATGCGTTTAACCAAAATTTCGCACGCATAGGCTTCGATCTCCATATAAGCGACTGTTCGGCTAGTTGGCATTGCGAGTTTAAGTCCAAGGTCAAGACCTCCGACCCCGGAACAGAGTGATAACACTCGGCAGGTAGGTATATCCACAATTCTTGCTTCCTTATATAAAAAAGAGGTTCGCAACTGCGAACCTTTACTGTTATTACAAAAATTCTTTTGTATGCCTTACTGGGCAACGGTTTTGATAATATCAGGTGCGAACCTGTCTTTTTTATAATAATATCCGCGCGAAGCCTTATATTATAAGGATTTGGCGCAAATTCGGTGCGAACTTGGTGCGAACCCTTTTTTTAGTCTGTCGGTAGCGACGCGGCGGGGTTCGCGTTACCCGCGTCGAAAAATCTTCCGACAGTACCTTTTTTCAACGAAATAAATAAAAAATATGTGTTTTTCGGCTCTCCGCTTAAATCTAAATGGAAAACCCAACAGCACTTTGAGGCAGTCTTACTTTCTAATGACGCCTGAAACATACTTTTTTAAGTTATATTAAAGTTAGTAACCGTCCGGTTTTTCTTGCCCATTCCCGATTTTTATTTTTTAATACGCGGCGGAGGCATGAATGAAACAGTATTCAATTAAGTTTATCGGGCGCAACGCCTATATTTCTGATGCAGATGGTCGTAGCTCGCCGATTCTTTCTATAGATTTCAAATCGGTACAGCCTAACAGGCCAAATGGCACGACCTTGGACATAGATCCGTCGCAGCCGATCATTGTCAATACTCAGACACAAAATATCAAGATATCACAGGAAGATACCCTGTTTTTCAGTCTGGACAGCGATGTCAAATAATTCTGCCAAATATCATAAAATCAAAACCTATGGCGACAATGCGCTTATAAAAGTCGTCAACGAATATCTGTTTTTCAACGGCAGATTTTGCGGAAAGCTTCATTTTTGCCCAAAACGGGAAAAGCACCAAATACAAATGAACATTCCGGTTGATAAAAAATACCATTCCGCACTTTGTGTCGCCTTTCCTGAAATTAATATCCAAATCCGCACCTGTGATTATGCCCTCTGCTTGTGCGGGGAGTTCGACGATATTACGGCAATAGAATCTTTTTTCGATTCCCTGAGCTGTATTTATGAATCTTTCTTTATTTTATCCGTCGAAGATCCCAATCCGGAAGATGCTGACCTTTATGAGGGAACGGCAACGATTGATACCTATCGCTGGCGCTTTCACTTGAGCGCTGAAGATGATCCGTGGCCGTTTCGCCTGCACGGACATCACGGCAATCAGGTTTTAGACATCCGAACCGGAGACGTTTATAACCACGCCCACCGCCAAGCTGTTATTCGTAAACTTAATCCCCAGTCGCTCCGCCAAATTCAGGAAAAAGTCCGTCAGCATCCGGATTTAAAAGAATTCTTATAGTTCACGAACTTTGGCTTCCAATGTCCGCCCGAATTCCCGCTTAGCTGTTTCCGTAACAATTTCAATCATTTTGAAGCGTTTCGGCACATCAGCCTGTTTTCTGAGGAAATAAAGAAACTGCAAGCCTTTTCCTTTGCGCCGAACTAAAGCTGTCTGACCATCTTGGAGTTTCATTTCAAAGGCATCGGCAATACTGCGTACTGACCGCCGTACCTTAACCTCGCTCAAATTCTGATAGGAAGGGATTGCCAAGTTGCTTCCCTGTGGCTGCCGCAACCCGCCGACTTGCTGTAAAGCTGCAAATCGGGCCATTGTATAAACTTCTGCGGTCTGGTTTTGCTTGGTTGCCGGTTTAACGGCAATGCTGCTGGCAAACCCACCGCTTTTCCGGCGAATGGTAAAGGTTTCGTTGATATGATCACGCACTTCGGCTTGGGCAATCTTTGCCACAGCCGTCAGAGAAGCCGCCACGGCAAAGGGAATTTGCCGCGAAGCAATCAGATGCAGCTGTCGTTCCGCAGCGTCATTTATTTGGAGTTCGGTGATGATCATTTGAGGGGGATTTTCCTTTTTCGCCGGAGCGGTATCTATACAACGCCCCGATTATACCTGATTTGATAAACCATTTTTGCGAATATGTGAAGTAAAATAATATGTGAAGTACGATTCAAGGAAATCCGGGCCTTTACAGCCTGCTGTCTGAAAAATTTCCGTCTGTCAGGTCCGCTGCAATCCTTTGTGGAATAAGGCTTTGAAGTACATTTCACTTGAAAAGGCAGATTTTTAAGTCTTTCTGCAAAAAAATACTATTCTATCTTATTTAGATGTTAGTTGAAGTATTTGCCTATCTAGACATATAGATTGGTATTCAGGAAAATAAACATTTTTATTATTTGGAACGCTACGCCCCTGTTTTATAATATTCATTAAATCTAAAATTAAATACCCCAAAGAACACTGAACTTTTTGAGAAGTAAAAGTCTTTGCATCCATTGGTTCCACCTTATATAAACCATTAAGCCAAAAACAATAATCATTCTCAACCGATAAAAGACGATTAGGATAGTATCTTTTATTATGCTCACACATAGTCTCAATCTCATTAAGAATTGTGGTATCTGGTGTTGAGAAAGAGTTACAAATTAAAAAAGTAAAAATATTATCTGATGATTTTGTTAAAGGATCATATTGCTCCTCAATGGCAGGCATCGCGGACATATTTCCAAGATAGTTTCTGAAAGAGCTGACTTTGTGTCCCATAAAATCATCTATTAAATTTTCTCTTCTCTTTAAATTTTTAACACTTTTAAGATTTTCTATTGAATCTTGAATTTCCTTTTTAGCGGCTTGTGATTTTACTTGGCCTACAGCAATAACATTTTCACAATTATAATAAGTATAAAGCTCATCGTCATTGGGAGAGAATTTTAGGGCAAAGTCCTTTTCAAAGATAATAATATCACATTGTTTTGAGATAGAGCCATAGCTATCAATTACAAATCCACTTCCAACACCAACCCCTGCAGGTAGAAGACGTTCTAATTGATCCTTAACACTTTTTCACGTCCCGAACCTATCGCTTGAGGATGAGAATTTTTCGCAGCTTTATCAAATGCATTTACTAAATCTTTTGACAATCCTTGTAAATATTCTGCTATATTAAATGTTTTATTCATGACCTTCTCTCAAATTATTTTCTCTGCGAATAGCTTATTTTGAAAAAATATGAAATTCAAGTCTAAAACAGTAAATAGATAAAAACATCACCTTCTTATGGCTTATTTCAATAAAAAATGGTATTTCCATCTATAAAATAGCAATCTCCGGCACCGCCCCAATTGCTTATTTTTTTCTGTTTTTGTTAATTTCCCGCACATTGGCACCCTTGCCGAGAATGGCGAATATATCAAAAATGTATGTTGTCAGCGATGCACAGCCGCTGATCCGATAAGATGGCAGATCGTCCAAGTCATTTTCGCAGATTTCAAACTGTCCTGCCGTGCTGTCCGAACTTAAGAAGTGGCTGATTTCATCTTCTTCATCATCAATCATTGGTTTCAGGGCAGTCAGCCTGCGGCTTTCTTCTTCCGTCGGCTGCAGGTCTTTGGGCAGGCGGAAGATAATGATTTCGCCGAACCCGTCGCCCAGCCTGTTGCTGTAATGCTCGCCGTTGATGCTAAATCCGGCCAAATCTGCCGAAATCGGCAGGTTTTTCTCCGGTTCCACCCTGCGGACAGTTCCGTCCGGCATTTTGATTTTCAAAAGGCCAGCTGCCGGGTCAATCGTCAGTTTGATGTTTTCATCTCTCATTGTATTTTCCTTTCTGTTACTGTTTTTCGTTACAGCAAACACAAAGCCGGAAACATTTTGCTAAGTCCAGCTAATAAGACAAATATTTGCTTAAAAGAACATGGTTTCTGGCAAAAAGATCACTTTTCGGATTATTCAACACTTTAACAATGACATCAATCCCGGCATTGTACCAGTCAATCAGCGTTCGGCTGGTTTTGCCGTATCTTTTGCAGATCAGCCGCCAGGGATAACGTTTGGCCCGCTGCCAGATAATCCACCGCTGGTCTACATTATCCACCAGATAGATCCATTCCAGCACCGCATCCAAACGGGCAATGTCCAGACTGTTGGCTACCAGACGGATGGGTTTACTATCCATCTGCAAAAGTTCCATTTCGGTATATCTGATGCCGGGCCAATAGGTTTTATAACCCTGAACCTTTTCTCTCGGCATTTTCTTGAGGGTATAAACGGCGCTCTCGAACCAGTCTTTGACCATCTCCCGTGTCCAAATTAATTCTGCCATGACAATTTCCTTTGCTGTTCCTGTTTTCCGTTCCTGACGACGGTCACGGCAGCCGGTATATATATTTTAAAAAATATATATACCGACCGCGCTGTTGTGAATTTCTTCAAATAGTAATGATTATTTTTCAATGAGTTAAAAGCGATTCCTGAACCAAAATCTAAACACCGGAATCCGTCACGTTCATGACGGAAACCCGTTTTTACCTTAGCGGTCATTTTGCTGTAAGCCGCAGTTTTCCTGCATCGCGGATTCCTGACGGCGTATTCCGGCTTTTTACATTCAGGAAAGTATGGTAATGGCGCCGTCATGCGCACCTCCCGGCATCGGGGATACCAAGCCATTTTTTATCGCTGCTGCCGGTCTGTCCGATACGGCAAATCTGTCCGGAAGCCAACAGCCGTTTGGCCGTATTGCGGATAAAGTCGCGGGAAGCTTCCTGCAGTTCAAACGGCAGTTTCTCGCGGTTTTCGTAAAGCCCGGAGATCCCCGAAATTGCAAACGGCGTTCCGGCATTCTCTGCTTCGCCGATAGCTTCAACCAGCAACTTGTCAAATTCTTCTGCCGACAGGGTTTTCGGCACAATCTTGACCGGCACTTCTTCCAATACGGCTCTGGCTTTGCTGCGTATGTAGTTGCGCACCGTCCGGTCGGCTCCAAAGTTTGCTTTGACCACCGCGCCTTTGAAACAGGCATTCGGACGGTATTCCTGGTCCAGTTCGGCAAAAATCTTTTTTTCTTCCGCTGTGTTTGCCCAGAAGGCAATCGCAAACCGCACCCCGTCCACGATTGCGGTTGTGCCGCGAATGGCGTCGCGGGCTTCCTGTGGTGTCGTGATTCCGTCGTTTTTGCGAATATGATGGGCAACAATAACCGCGGCATTGGTTGCGGTCGCCAGCGCGGCCAACTGTCCGGTAATATAGCTTGCCGCCCGCGGATCAGCGTTCAGATCCAATCCGGCAAACGAGGCCAGCGGATCAAACACCACCAGCGCCAAGTCCGGAATGGCTTCAAGCTGCGTTTTGATGCTTTCAAATTCTTCGGTCAGGCAGAATTCGTCGCTGCCGCGGCATTTTCGGGCAATTGCAAACGGTCCGCCGGTATTTGGCAGCGGAATGATATGGAGTTTGGCCGGATCAATCCGTCCGTTCAGCCCGCCTGGCATCAGCTTGTAAATCCGGCGGTGAATTTCGTCGGCAGTGTCCTCTCCGGCAAAGATGACCGCGCTGCCGGTAGCCGTTACCGGGTTACCGAAGGCTTTAAGGCTCATTCCTGTCTTATCCTGACAGATTTTGAGCGCCAAATCCAATAACAGCATACCTTTGCCGGTGTCTCCCATTGCCGAGAGCAGCCCGACCACGCCGCGCGGAATTGTGTTTTTGACCACAAATTGCAGTTCCGGCGGCTTGGTAGCGAACATTTCTCCGGTAAAATCAGCGATTTTCAAACGTCCGCTTGATTCCGTCTTTTCCTGCAATTTATAAATTTCCGCTTTGGCCAGATGTCCGACAATATCAAATTTCTCCGCCACCGCATCTGCCGCATCCCATTTGGCAGGCTTGTCCGGTGTTAACGGGGTGATTTTAAGTGAGGAAACCGGCAGCTTTAGCAGAGCTTCAGCCACATTGTCGGCATATTTTCGCCCCGGTTCGTCATTGTCCGGCCACAAAATGATGTCTTTGCCTTTGAGCGGCGAGAGATCCGTTTTTTCAATCCGGGTATTGGCACCGCCCATCAGCGTCGTCGCTGCAAATCCGGCGGCGGCCAGCGCATCAGCGCATTTTTCGCCCTCAACTAAGATGATTACATTGTTTTTAAGAAGCTGCGGCAGGCGGTAAAGCGGCCGCGGGGACGGAAATTCGGTCTTGCCGTTTGCCGCATTCCAGGGCAGAAACTCTTTGCTGCTGTCTGCATATTCGTAGCGATAAATATAACATATTATATCGCCGTCTGCATTGAGATAAACATGCCGCCGATCCGGGCTGCCGCGTTTTTCCTTGGTTCCGGGGACTTCACAACCACTGATGCCGTAATATCCGGCAATGTCTTTGAGAATATTGCCAAAACCGGAGATACCGCGGTTGCGTCCCCACAGAGAGAAAACGTCGCCGCCCTCGGCCGTGGCAAAATCGTACCACAGGCCGCGCTTGGCACCGGAAAGGCAGATTTTCAGGCTGTCGCCGGGTGTGCCGCCAATATCTCCGATTTCAAAATATCCTTTGCGGCCGCGTCCTTTCGGGTACCATTGCGGCAGCCAGATTTCCAAATCCTGCAGAACTCTTTTTTTCAAGAGTCCGCTGTCATAATAAAACTGCATCGGCTTATCCCCCTCGATAAACTTTAGCGTTCGCGGATTTTAAGGTTATATTTCTTTAGCAGTTTCAGAACCTGATCAATGCTTTTCGGCCCAAAACCGGGAATATAGAGCAAATCTCGTTTTGAGCGTTTCAGTAAATCCGCAACGGTAATAATTTTGTTTTCCGCCAACCGATTAACAGCAACTTTGCCTAATTCGGCAAAAGAGGACAACGGCCGCTCATGCAGGTTTTCAATATCAGTCATTGGCAGTTTCCCTTTGGGTCAGAGTAATGACCGCACATCCAGGGCGGATGTTTCCGGCAGCGTTCAGGCTTTTACGGGCTTCATCGCTGAGCGAACAATACTTTTCCTCTGAAATCGTATAGTCGATGTCCATATAGTCTTCCGGGTTGCCGCCATTGGCTGCAATGCGTTTAGCATATTCCTTAAGCTTGTCCTTTTGCCATTCCAGCACCATCGGCCGGTCTTCCGTAATTTCCAGCCCGTCTTCCTGCAAACGGATTTCGCCGAACGTGCGGCCAAGTTCCCGCCGTTTGGCATCGAGCCGGTCACGATATTTCAGCATCAAAGCTCCATTCAACCATTTGCGCACATTGTCTGCCAGCGCAATCAGGGTCTCTACTTCCTTTTGCATCTCAGCCAGTTCGGCTGTGGGCAGTTCAGCCAGCTCGCCGATCGGCTTTGAGGCTATTTCATAAATAATGTTTGTCGGTTGCATCATAAGCTCCATAGTTGTTAGAAGTTACAATGCCATTCTTAATGTTTCTGCTGTTTTCCACGATGTAGGGAGCAGTAAAGCTGTTGCCCCACCGCAGATTTCTTAGTTTATTGCCGTTATATATTATAAAATTTTTTTAATAAACGTTGACAATTTATGCTGATAAGTTCGACTAATCTAAGGTCGTATTTAAAATTAGTCGAAAAATTTTTATGTATTTTAATTAAAAACTATTACGCTGGCGGGACTACAAATATCCAACCGGAATGATATTAACATCACCAGTCAGGGGCAAATGCGTCTGCGCCATACAGACAACAGCGCCAGTTCCTCTTTTTTGTTTAAGCGTTTCGATAACGTTAAAAGCCTTGATATCTCCTTTGTCCGGGTTGCTTTTTTTCTTAATCTCTACCGGATACAGCGTGCCGTTTTCATGGAGCAACACGTCAATTTCTCGCTTTTCTTTGTCGCGATAATAGTAAATGTCTGGCTGTTTGCCGTTATGCCAATAGCTTTTGATGATTTCAGAAACAACATAAGTCTCGAACATATTGCCGCTCATTGCACCGCTTTCCAAAACTTCAGGCGTTTTCCAGCCGGTCAGATAACAGGCCAGCCCCGTGTCCATAAAATAGACTTTCGGCGTTTTGATAAAACGGTTGCCAACATTGTTATAATAAGGACGCAGAATATAAACAAGCCCGGAAGCCTGCAAAATGGAAAGCCAGGACTTTATTGTCGGTTGTGAAACGCCGACGTCGTTTGCCAGTTCGCTGTAATTCAGCATCTCTCCGGTTCTGGCCGCCAGCGCTCGCATAAATTTCACAAAATCAAGCTCATTGCCCACCGCGCTTAGCGCTTTAATATCGCGTTCAATATAGGTTTGCATATAAGATTCGTAAAAGACTGCCCAATAATCGCTGTCTGCCGGATAAAGCTTCGGATATGAACCTTTCCAAATCAGTTCGTAAATTTTTAACAAATCTGTTTCAGTCGCATTCTGTACTTTGGTTTTTATGTATTCTTCCGTCGGCAGAAAGGGCGGAACGTCCGGATGCCCGTTTTTTTCGTCCTGTGACAAGCCTTCCAGTTGCAAAATGCCGACCCGTCCGGCCAAACTTTCAGAGACGTTTTTCATCAGATGAAACTGTTGCGAACCGGTCAGCCAATACATTCCGTTCTTTTTTTCCTTGTCCACGCTGGCCTTGATGTAAGGGAACAGCTCCGGAGCATACTGAATCTCATCAATCAGCACCGGCGCGGGATAACGCTGCAGAAACAATGTCGGATCATTTTTCGCCAGTTCTCTATTCTCCAGAGTATCTAGTGACACATAAGTCCGAGGCTGGGTTTCGCAGTTTTGCAAAACCGTCGTTTTGCCGACCTGACGTGGTCCGGTAACTAACACTACCGGAAAAAACTTGTTGGCTCTATCAATGCTTTTTTCTATGGTTCTTTGAATATACATAGCAAACTCCGACTAATATAAGGTATTATTTTAGATTAGTCGGAATTTTACAAAAGTCAAGGTTTATTAATATTAAGAATCGCAGCTATTCTTTACTCTAAATACAAGCGGTACAATCCCTGTTTATTGCTTTTAATCAGTTCCATCCATTCTTTGTGCGGGCGGAAAACATCACCAAGACGATAACTGGTGGATCCTGCATTTTTTAACAAGGTTTTGCCATAAATCCAAATCCGCCCGTCTTTTGCAGCATCATACAATTGTTTAATAATTTTCGACTGTACAAAGCCATAAACATAGCTCTTTCCATGGTAGCTGAATTTTGTATATCCGTTTGGCAGTTCTTCAATGAAAAAGTCATCAATATTATGACGGATATCAGCACTTTTAACTTTAGCTTTCTTATCAAAAAATCCCAGCTCTTTTTCCAAACGGAGCTTATCTTTACAAAGTATTAACACATCATCGATTGTCAGTTCTCTCACCGCTTTCAGCCGCACAAAAACTGTCATATCGTCCTGACAGGGCAGCTGAATAACATTGGCTGTTTTGTAAATGATAATGCGCCGCACATCTTCTGTCGTCAGCAATAGCAATCCTTTTGCCTGACAATTTTCAAGAGGAAGATCATAAGTCAAACCGTTGTTACTTTCTTTTCGAAAGCGTATAGCATCACTCTCTGGCAGATTAATCCAAAACCGACAGATATTATTTTCTGCCAGATACAAAGCGTCATGCAAGCAAAAATCCCACCGCTCCGTAAGTTCTGTCAATGTATAATATTCTTTTTCCATCTTGAATTCTCCGTTATTGCTTTATAGCTGTATTCTAAGCATATTAAAAACCGGAAAAACAGACGGACATTGGCAGTTCCGGAGTATGAAGCATATCTTTCATTACTTGTTTATTTTTTTATAGAAAACAAACGAGTAATAGAAAAAGATATCAAACATTACATTATTATGTTTGGAAAAGTGCTAATTATGGTACGGAAACCGTATGGAACGCAATGGTTGAAATAAATAAAAAAAATCCCGATATTTTCGGGATTGTTCAAACAGATAATATTAGGATTTCATATGGCAAACTGAAGTTGCGGCTGAACAGGAACAATATGCCGAAGGGGAAGCCTTAAACGATAATAGCCGCGGCGGTCAGAAAATACAAGCTCCTGCCAGCCGATATTTCCACGAAACAGAGCGGCCACTCGCAAGCTTTCTGATCCGGCTTTGTTTAACAGATCTTTCCCGTGCACCCAAGGCATCTCCGTCCTGCTTGCTGCATAAAGCAATGCAATGATTCTCGCCTGTATCACACCGAACTGATATCTCCGATTATCATAATAGACTTCTCGAAAATCTCCGGAATGTCTGAAGATATCAATCTGTCTCCCGTTCAAACACATTCCGTTGTTTATCTCAAAACAATGCTTTTCGGCTCTGGTAACGACCAAGTCTGTATAAGAAAGCAAAATTCCCTTATTTTCTATAATATCTGAAATTTTTTCATGGAATCTATATTTTGTATGATAGACAGGTACAGCATCTGTACCTGCTTTCATAATCCGGTAGATATCTGTTGGTAATAAAGGTTGAGGGGAAAAGCACTGGCTTTTCCCCTCTGTAAGATAATTTGCAAATTCAGTGTTATAGCAAACTCTTTCTATTCCTGCTGCAATTGCTGCTGGTCTGACACTAATTTCCAAGATGTTATTTTCCCCATAATAAAGTAAATCATCTCTTGAAACAGCCCAAATATTACTGATTTCTTGAAGGCTGAAATATTCTTTGACTAATAAATTCATAAAAAACTCCCATATTTTACAACTCAAAATAGAGAATATAAACATTTGCAATTTTAATATATTTTTAATAATTTTCAAGTAAAAAATGAACCCCACAAGTTTTTCTTGCAGGGTTTTACGGATAACTTCTTGTTTTAGGCCGTTTCAATTGCTCCTACGGTTGCAATATAATAGAAGTTTTGTTTGTTTTCATCCTTTTCGCGGCAGATGTTTAGGTGCTTTTCCTTTTTCAGCAGGCTTATTACTCCGCGTACCGACTTTTCTTCCCAGCCAGTTGCTGCTACCATCTCGTCCAAGCTTGCCTTGGTTTGCAACATTTCTAAGATTAGTCCTTTTTTGTTAATTCTTTCCGATTGTGCCGATTCACTGTTCCCAGCAGCTTTTATGTTCTGCCTTTCTTCATTTTTCTCGGTCACTGTATCGCCGAATTCCACATTCGGAATGATATCGCTTTCTTCCTCCACCGCATCGACATCGACGTTAGCTGTCGCTGTGACCATATAGGCAGGGGCAAGTTCCCGGAGACCTGTTTCCGGATTTAGCTGTAAAATGCCAAATTTCAGCAGCCGGTCAATCATCTCATCGGCAATTGCCTGATTGTGGATGTGGTTCAGATGCTCTTGAGCATCAGTTCCGGGATTAGCTTTTAATGCTTCAATCAATTTTTCCTGTGCAGCAGTCAATTTAATATCCATAGTGTTTCTCCTTTGTGTGTTATATTAATTTCTTTCCAATCAAGGGTTTTGTTGCTTACAAACACACAAAGCCGGAAACATTTTCATAAGTCCAGCAAATAAACATAAAAAATGCAATAAAATCAAAGAACTATAGAAATGGTCTGTTTTCTACAGCAAATTATCTGTCTTTTTTGCGTAAACATAGGATCCTTTTGACATTTCCATCACAATCTGATACAAACATTTTCGTATACTCGGAGCAATTTTATAATAAGCTCGTATCATTGTAAGGGTTTCGCTTTTAGTCAGCGGATCTTCTGTAGTTTCCTGCAACTGTTCAGCCAGTTGGGCATTTCCCCAAAGTTTTCTCGGACTTCTTTCCAAAGTTTCCTGATCCATATCCTCAAAGAAGAAGCTAATTGGTACTTCAAGCAAGACCGCAATATCCCACAATCGGCTTGCGCTGATTCTATTGGTTCCATTTTCATACTTTTGAATTTGTTGAAAAGTCAGCCCTATCATCTGCCCCAGCCTAACCTGAGACAAACCGAGCAATAGTCGCCGCAACCGCAATCGTTTCCCAACATGAATGTCGATGGGGTTTGGTTCGCCGTTTTGAGTTATGCCACGTGACTTTTTTTGTTTGGATAGTTCCATCATTACCTCCGTTGTGTCAGTTTTTTCTAAAACTTCATAGTCCTAACACACGAAGAATACGCTGACCTGTTCAAAAGGTCTGAAAGCGACATCATCCGTGCCGTACGGCCACCGGATGAAAGGTGGCCGGGAATGTCGCCAAAATCATCATCACAGAAATGAGACCTCCGACCTTTGGCTTGTCGGCGGCAACTGCCTAAAAGGTATCGTTGCTTCCGACACATGCCTTTTGTATAATCGGAAGCATCCCGACCGCAGTGTCGAGATATTATGCCTATCGGCTGACGGGGAATATCAAACCCCGCTGTGATTATATTTCTGTAAAGCTGAGTTTTGGCGTCACTCAAAATTACTGTCCCACGTTAGAGCATAAAATTTAAGATTTCAATAACATTTTCAGTTGTTGTCGGTATTAAAATACTTGCTTTCCGGCACAAAGGTTTATAACCTGTTCAAATAGCCCAAGGGGAAAATTCCGACACTGGGAAACCAATCTCGGTAAACAGCCTAATATCATGCAGGCAAAACATTAATGGAGTTTAATATGGAAGCAGATAATAAATGGGAATTTGCAGCAGCCATTCTTTGGCCAAAGTTAATCGAATGCGCCAAAAATGGCAACTTTATAACATATACAGCGGCAGCCCAATGGTGCGGATATAAAAAATGCCCCACCGGATTTGGAAATGTTTTGGGAATGATAGCAAACAAATGTGATGAAAGGGAATGGCCGCGGCTCAATACCCTTGTCGTTCAACAGGGCAGCGGTCATGCCGGAGACGGGGTAATCGGTGATCCTGCCTTAGATCCACCCGAGGTATTTACATTTTTTCAAAGTGATAAGTTTTTTTATGATGAAAAAAAATATCTCAATCCCTTCAGGGATTAACACAAAGGCGGCTTAAAGCCGCCTTTTCACCATTCGTCTGCTCTCATAATCGTCAACACCCGTCTGGTCACGGTCGGATTTGCCGCATCCGGGCTATGAAAACAGAAGTCAAGGTCATAATAGTCTATTTTCCAGAAGTAGTCTTCTCCGGCCAGGCTGATTTTTCCGAAATCATGTTCTTTGTAAGGATCGTTTTCGGCAGTAAAGTTTTTAAATTTTACCACTTTCTGTACAATTTTTGCACGTTGCTCTGGGGACAAGGCACTTACTTCAACGGAGAAGACAATCTGTCCGCCGATATGACAAATTCTCAGTTGGTCGTTTAGTTCTCTTATTTTCGCGGTTTTTGTATTCATTGTTTTATCCTTATCAATTGTTTCTTTTTCAAACACACAAAGCCGGAAACAAACCGACAAGTCCAGCTAATAAACACAAAACACCGCATATTTTACTGCACGGCAAAAAAAATATCCCCTTGCCTTGAGTAAGGGGATAATCTCTTAATATAAGGAAAAGAGTTTTACAATTTCTTGAAGAATGTTTTTACCATCTTTCAGCTGCACTGCTGCGCCAAGATCAAGAATAATATCCGCAACTTGCCTTTGAGGAAGGTTTGAGTTCCAGAGAATATCCTTGGCTCGGATATATAATTCGATTGCATCCTGTTTCGGACTGATATCACTGACTTTCAGCTTCAGATGCGGAAATCTGGGTTCACCAATGTTAAACTCTCGTTTAATCTGAGTCAGTAGCTGTAACATTATTGACTGTTTTGTCATATCTTTTTCCTTTCGTTATAGTTTATCTTTTACAACAGCAACAAAGCCGGAAACATTTTTATAAGTCCAGCTAATAAATACACTATCGCAATAAAATTACCATTTGCGGTATAACCGGGAGCAACCGCAAGCCCCCGTATAATCATTTTTTTTAATTGCATTTTAAGATATAAGCCCTTACAATTACTCTGTCGGTTATTTCCGACGATGATTATTATAAGTCACATAGGGGCCTCTCAGCCCTTCAGCACAAGTCCGTAGAACTTGGTGTAATTCTGCACAATTCCTTTTCGGAGGAGGGTGCGGAATAAGTTTTCTTTTGAAAACAAATAGGCACGGACGCTTGTTGAAGTCTGAGAACTCCTCCACCTGAGGCTTGTCCTGGAGTGTTGTCAGAAAAGGGGTTATGAATTGAACAAAAATGTATTTTCGTTTGCCAATGCAGGATTTGGCCTGCTTTTGCTGTCCTATCGCCAACGTTTTGGGGTTACGCTTCCGGAGCTAAGCTCGGAATCCGGCATTCCTCTTTCTGTTCTTGAAGAAATAGAGCTTGGCAATCTTGCTCCGGATAAAAACGTTTTAGCTATCTTATCCCTTTATTTTAATGAAAATTTTGAGTTTCCTGAGGATTCTCCTCTAGATACTCCTGCCAACAACAACTAATCCTGAATTTTCAGCTGTTTTTTAAGAATTTTTACTTTGTTTTTATCAAAGAATAAACAACAACTCCCGAATAAGAGCCGTTGTTTATATACCGGACTGCTGCCTATTCCACGTTGACCCACCGCATGATAACCGCCAGCGCTTCCACATAGCTCCCGGCATGCGTCACTTCGTCGACGAATTTGTCCCGTTCGTCCCGGTTCACGCCGCCCCGGCGCATGGCATGTGTGCAGATTCCAATCAGATTAAAGATGTTTCCGTTCTGTCCAATCAATTCTACCGTAATTTCCGGGTATTTTACCTTATCATTCATTTTCTTTCCTTTCGTTTGTCTGGTTCAGGACGACACCATTGTCGTCTGTAACCAAACAAAGCCGGAAACAATTTCACAAGTCCAGCCTAAAGTGAAATAAAATGCATTTTTTTATAACTTAACAAACTGTTTTCCCGTCATTTCATCTCTCCCGTGTTTCTCCCCGCATCGGCAATTTCATTTTTTTATGCAACCGTTGATTCGCTAAATCAGAGTTTAACAAATGGAGTTTGCTGTTATGGACACCTTGCCCAATCCCCAACCGGAAAATCTTATCGTTGTCACCAGTCTGCTCACGCTTGCCTTTCATCGCCATCTGTCCAAGAAAGAAGGGACAACAGGCAACAAAAGACTGGAACTAATTTCAAATGTAAGCACAACTGACACCGACGCCAACAACCATGGAGATACAAATAATGACTAGCGTATTACAAGAGGTGTTAGAGGTCAACAAAATGCCCATCGAAGCACTTCGCAAAAAATATAAAGAATTGTTTAATGCCGAAGCGCCGCTGACCGCAAGCCGCCGCCAGCTGATTCCCAAGATAACCTATCAGCTTCAGGTTCTGGCTTTCGGCGGGATTAGTTCTAGTGCCCAGCGCATGATAGATGATCTAAATCAGGGAAAAACGCCGGTTTATGCCCAACGCAAAAATCGCATTACTCTGCCGGCCGGTACGCTGATTGTCAAGGAATATCGCGGCGAAACCTATAAAATCAAAGTTACCGATGAAGATTTCGTTCTGAACGGCATCCATTACAGTTCACTGGCAAAAATTGCACGTTTTATTACCGGCGGCACCAACTGGAACGTCCAGCGCTTCTTCAAACTCTCGGAGACTGCGCAATGACCTATGCCATATACACCCGCAGCCATCCTGCCGACACCGGCTGCAAAGCCGATCGGGAGCAATATCAGCGCTGTCTGGATTTCGCTGCCCGCTATCGTCTGGGAAAATCCCTGCCGCATTATTCCGATACGCTTGTTTTGTCCGCAAACGGAGAGACCAACGGTCTGCAAAATCTGTTTGAAGATATCCGCTTCGGGCAAATAGATGGCGTCATAATTGAAGATACAATCTTTTTTGGCGAAAATTCTACCCGCTTGACGCAGATTATAGACTTTTTTGCCGCTCATCAAACCCGCATCCAAGTCGTCAGGGAGACCGTGCCATGCCCGAAAAAATAATCAATTGTGCCATTTATACCCGTAAATCTACTGAAGAAGGCTTGGAACAGGATTTCAATTCTTTGGATAACCAGTACGAATTCTGTACCAATTATCTCAAATCCATTAATGATCCTGCTTTGCAACTGCTGCCCGCTCGTTATGACGACGGCGGCTATTCCGGAGGCTCGCTAAACCGCCCGGCACTCCAGCGGTTGCTTGCCGATATTCAGTGCGGTCTGGTTAACCGGGTCATCATTTATAAAATTGACCGTCTAACCCGTGAAATTCGCGATTTTTTCAAATTGCTTGACATTTTCGAAAAATATAACGTTGAATTCGTTTCGGTCAAGGAAAACCAATATTACAATACCACCACCGCCATCGGGCGCTTAATGGTCAATATGTTTCTGGTCTTTGCTCAGTTTGAACGCGAAAATGCCGGAGACCGCATCCGTGACAAGATCGCCACGTCCAAGGCCAAAGGCATGTGGATGGGAGGGTGTCCGCCGTATGGTTATGATATCGGCGACCGCTGTCTGGTCATTAACGAAACGGAAGCGCAAAATGTTCGTTTCATTTACCAAACTTTTTGCAATACCCATTCTCTGGCAGATACGACAGATGCCCTCAACTCCGGCGGCATCCGCACCAAACGCTATACCACCCGACAAGGGCGAACTTTCGGCGGCCGCAAGTTTTCGGTCAAAACTGTCCAGCGCATTTTACAAAATCCGTTGTATAAAGGCATGGTTGCCCACCGCGGCAAACAATATCCCGGTCAGCATGCCGCCATTATCGACGCGGTACAGTTTGACATGGTTCAGGCTGTTTTTGCCGCCCACAAGGAGAAACGTGAAACCAGACGCCCTAAAATGCCGTCTTCCGGCGGTGAACGAGAAACCGCGGCCTTAACCGGTCTTATTTTCTGCGGTTGTTGCGGTTCAGCCATGACGCCGAGTTACTGTTGCAAGGGAGACATCCGCTATCATTACTATCGCTGCTACCGCCGCGCCAGCAAATTGGAAGACAAATGCCCCATTAATCAGATTCGCACCAGCGAAATTGACCGCGTGGTTATGGAACAGGTGCTTGCCATCCTCAAAAGCAGGGACTTTTTCGTACAATACATTTCTCATCATCACGAATTTGACGTTTCCACCGCTTTTGCACTTTTTAACAGCCTTGACGATGTCTGGAACAGTCTGTTTGAAACCGAAAAACGCCGCATTCTTCGTGAACTGCTGGCCAAAGTTACCATTTACAAGGACAAAATCGTCCTTGATGTCAAGAAAGCCGGGCTGGCTGGCGTCTTTGCCGAACTCTCGCAAAATAACCGGCTCGCCGAAGTAGAATATAAAGAAAACGAAACGTTTCAAATCTCTGTTGCCTACCGGGCGACACGCTTGGCCAACGGTGCAAAAATCATCGTTCCGGCCACCGCCAAGGAAGAAAGCCGCTTCAACGGATCACTCCGGCTGGCTCGGCAAATAGCCAAAGGTTTCGCTTGGCGAAAAATGATAGAGTCCGGTTTGTCGCTTCAGGAACTCACGGCATCTGCCAAAACAAATGAACGTGATATTCGCTTTGCCATGCGCCTTTCGATGATTGATCCGGCAATCGTTGAGTCCGTCTTATCGGGAAAATCTCCGGAATTCTTAACTTATGCTTTTATGAAAAAACATCCCATACCGCTTCTCTGGTCTGACCAGCGCAAGCTCTATGGCTTTGAAGAAAGGAAACAACAATGAACAATACCAATCAATCTGCCCGCCGCCGTTTTGATGCCGATTTTGCTGTCAGTGCCAGAATTCGGCAAATGCGTAATCTGCTTGGACGCTCGCAAATGGATGTTGCCGCTGCCCTCGGACTCACGTTTCAGCAACTTCAAAAGTATGAGAAAGCGCAAAACCGAATATCTGCCGGTCGGCTCCACCAGCTTGCCGTTGAATATTCCTGCCCGGTAGCGTGGTTCTTTGGCAATTACGATAATTCTGGCGCCACGCCGTTGACCGATGAAGAGCTTGATTTTCTGCGTCTGCTGCGTTCCTGCAGCGTTGAAGGGCGGCAGATTGTTTTCAAACTGCTTGAAACCTACCGTTCTCCGGCTTTGCTCAAGCAAACCAATGCCGCCTTGGCCGAAACCAGATAGCCGCTTTGCTGCGTAAACGGGGCGTACGGACAAACAAGCGTACAATAATACGCCGAAACAAAATTTTCTTTTCCGCCGCCCCGAAAAGCCGTCTGTTGTCTGCAAAATCGTTTTCATAAATATTTTGCAAAATAAAACAAGTAAAAACAATGCGCTAATTGCAAATAAAGACTGGACTAATCCGAAACATTAAGCAAAAACAAACACATCAGGCGGGCGACGCGGTGTCGCTCCCGAGTTTTAGAAAGGAAAATAAAATGGGAACTTGGGCTTTACCTCAAACTAAAAAATCAGCTGAACAGTTGGCCGCTCTTATGGCCAAACCTCTGAAGGCAAATCAGGCGGAAGACGCCATTTATAATCTTTTAGGCGACGACGAACTCAGCGATAACATTTGCGAGCAAATTAAGACTGACGGCTCAAACAGTGACGCCCGCTGTCTGATTGCTGCCCGTCTTGAAGATTTTCTCAATGACTATGCCGAACATCCGGAAAGTTTTTCCGAAGCTTGGAACCCTGCGGCCTTAAAAATCTGTCGCCGCATTGTCAACAACTTCTTTGCTCAAAATTAAGATTAACCCGGCTCTCTCCGGAGAGCCTTTTTTTAAGGAATAAAGCCATGCTAAACGAAAATATCATTGAAAGCATCGTTTATCCCGGCAGCCAAAGCGTTACCTGTCGGATAATCTATCAACTGAACGGGCGTACCATAAAGCTCGAAATCAAATCCGACAGTTTTGCGCCGCAAAGTTATGCCAAAGCCTGTGTTTTTGACGGTACGACCTGGAAAGACCTGTACGCCATTCCGTATGCCTTAATGCAAACGCCGCATGAGCTGTTTTACACCCCTCGCTTCAGTGGGCAGGATTATAAAAATCTGACCGGTGCCGCTCTCCAACTTGTTTTAGATGAGTTTTCCGCCGATCTGGAGACGCTCCGCACCAAAACCGAGGCCATTCTTTTTTTATAATGCGCCGGAATGCAGATTTCTCGGGACGGCAAAACCGTCCCGGCGGCCCAACCGGGGGAATATATGATTTCCGGCGTACAAAAGAACGCCGAAATAAAATTTCCCTCCCTGCACGGCAAAAAACGCTCGCCATGTCGTCCAAAGTCAGTTTTATAAAAAAAAATTGCAAATAAAATAAGTAAAAACAATGAATTAACTGCAAGTAAAGACTGGACTAATCCGAAACATTAAGCAAAAACAAACACATCAGGCGGGCGACGCGGTGTTGCTCCCGAATTTAAGAAAGGAAAATAAAATGGCTAAAAAATCTATTATCGAAAACCTGATTAAGTATGAATTAAACCACTTGACTGACATTCTTAATGCCTTGTTGGAGCTGAATTTGATTGATGCGTCATATCTAAGTGAAAGTACGGCTTGGTGCTGGTATGAAAATGAGCCGTCCGAGGCAGAAAAAATAATGGTTCTGGAAAAAATAGGCTATGACCTCAGCATTTTGAATCTGGAAAAATAACCGCTGTGGCTCCGGTGTTTTACCGCCGGAGCTGCTCCACCGCTTTTTGTAAAGGAATAAAATTATGGAAATCAAAACTTCTCGGCATCCGCTGATTAATACGCTGATCCACACCCGTCTTGTCCGCAAACCAAGCTCTTTGCGGGAAATTGAAGAATTTAGCCGCCACATTCTAAATCGCACAGCCGTTCTCATAACCGAAGTCTGGAAGCTGACCGCTGCTGAATACAGCGACTTCGGCAATTCCTGTCTGAAAAGCCGTCCGGAATTTTGCGGCAAGGGTGGCTATACCCAATATCAGGGGAAGCCTGTGCTGTCTGTCATCGCTCTTTGTTGTCATGGCAAGCCGACCCTGCTGATTGATCCGGAAGGTTACGATTATGCGCGTTATATCGGTTTGCTGGATAAAATTTAATCTTTAAGGGCGATTCTGCCGTCCTGTATTTTAAAAATAAAGCAAAAACAATGCGTTAATTGCAAATAAAGACTGGACAATACCGAAACATTAAGCAAAAACAACAAGCACAGGGGGCGACGCGGTGTCGCACCGGAATTTAAGAAAGGAAAATCAAAATGTTAACTGAAAAAGATAAATTAACCGTTATGCAATCCAACCTTGCTGCCATTGAGATGCTTGCTCAAAAGGTCATTGAACAGGTTCGCCATGCGGCAGAACCTGCTCCAGAAGACTATGATGACGGACAACGCTATGTTCATCTTGTAGGCGGGTTGGGCAACCTGTCTGATTTAGCCGCCAACCTCAACAGCTTGGCTCAGGCAACCGACGCCATTGTTAAACTCAAATAATTGTCAAATTTTCCGGGGCTTCGGCCCCGGAACCTGCCGGGAGAATAAAATGCTTACTTCAGAACAACGTTTAGCCGTCATTCAGGCAAAGCTGGCAACAGCCCGAGTTTTACTCAGGAAAATTAATCGCCGTGTCGAATCAGCCGTTCAAAATGCTTTTCCGGAAGATGCCGAACGCCAGGCTAACTATATCGGCGGATGCCTGATGGAAATTGAAGAGCCGTTGCAGGCTCTGTCCGACTTGGTTAACTCCGCTAAAATCTAACCCGCTTTTGTAAAGGAAAATAAAATGACCTCAAACGATATTGAAATCCAAACCCCCGTTGCCATCCGGCTGGTTCCGGCAGGCACTGCCGAAGAACTTGGCTGCACCACCGCCCGCTATGACGTTGCGGTTACCGTTAATACTTCCGAAAAACGCATCGGCTGCCTGACCGTCGCGCCCAAGCCGGTATTCGGCGGCGGCACCAGCTGCTTTTTCGCCGAACTCAGCGATGAAGACGGCAATCTCGGCAACGCGTCCGTACTCGAAGCTGCTGATCTCACGGAAGCTGCCGTTGCTATGCTGTCTTTCAAACTTTTTGATTAACCCTCAACGGCTCCGGTGCATACCGGAGCCTTTTTAGGAGAAACGCTATGTCTAAACCAAATAATGAAATGATTATCCATCTCACGTCCGGCGACAAACTCCGGCTTCATCGCGTCGCCGAGCCGAAAACCGATACCGAGCCGGTTGTTTTTCAAATGGTCTGGCAGTCTTTGCGCACGACCTATCATTTTGCCAATCTCTATCACTATCCATCAGCACCGCTTGGCTCTCCGCGTTATACAGCAGAGCTGCTTGACGAGGCAGGGACGGTGTCCGCTTCCATACCGCTGCAAAGTTTCACGGCGCGCAATGCCGCGCTAGAGGTGGTCGAAGCTAAAGTCTGCTTCTGATTTTCTTGCCCCGGCTGAGTCCGGGGCTTTTTTTGTGAGTTTCGGGCTTTGGCCCGTTTTCCCATAAACCGGTTTTTGCCGCGTTTATCCCATGGTTTCTGCCCCGCAGAACTGTGGTGTTTTTGTGCAACCTAAATTAAGGAGAATAATCATGGTACTTCGTACTTCACTCACGCCGCTCGGCGGCGGGGTTAAAAATCCCTATAAACCTCAGACTGTACTGGTCTATTCCGGCGGCGAGCATACTTTTGCTGCCGAACTGCCCAAGGGCGTGTTTAAGGTCTGCCTTGTCGGAACCGGGGCTTCCGGCATCAGCTGGTGGTTCAATTCCTACGGTTGGGGATCCTGCGGCGGTTCCGGCGCTGCGGTCGAACTCATATTTTATAATCCTCGCAAACAGCAGGTGGAGCTTTATGCCGGAGGAGCCATAACCTCCAAAGGCGTTGACGGCACCGCCGCTTGGATGAAGCTCGGCGGTGTCCTCATGGTAACCGTAAACGGCGGTACCAAAGGCGGTACCAGCGGCGGCACGGGCGGCACTTATGAAATCAATCCGGCGCTTCAGGTGTTGCAAACCCTCACAGCTGCAAACGGCAACAACGGCAAAACCGGTTATTCCGGCGGTGTCGGTACGGTCACTTCGGCCAGCCCTTATGAAAATTGGGGCAGTTCGTCCGAAGGCTCCGCTGCCTGCGGCGGTCTGCGGCTGGAATATATCCGTCCCAAACCGTAATGCAAAACAGGCCCCGGCTTTTCTGCCGGGGCTTCCTTTTTCTACCATTTTTTCAAAGGCATATCGTCTTTAATTTCTTCAGCCGTCATCTTAAACATGGCAAGCAGATCCAAGTCCATTCGGTTCCGGAGTATCCGCAGCATCACTTTGGTGCGTTTGATTTTCAAGATGTCTTTAATCTCTTTGATGGTTGCGCCGCCCGGACGGCTGATCATTTCCTCAATAACCGGGATGGCTTTGTTCAGGTTGCAATACATTTCCTTTTCCTTTCTTTGTCGTTTATCGGGCAGCTCCCACCGCTGCTAAACAAAGCCGGAAACAATTTCATAAGTCCAGCGTAAAAACAATATTTTTTTTGCAGAAAAGACTGGACAATCCTGTTTTTTTAAGCCAACAATGTCTTGTTTTAGTATTGTTTATTATTAGGTTGTTATAAGCCTTGGCAATTTCTCCGCCGGGGCTTTTTTATTACGTCACCGAAACTAAAAACCGGCAAACACCTGCCGCATCTGCCAAAATTCTCCCACACCGCGAAACATTTTTCAAAAGTGTACAATAATACGCCGTAGCGTTATATTCCCCAAAAAGGCCGCCGGCCTTTTCGGGCAGGCGGTTGTTTCGCTTAGTTGCGGAACCAATCTTTAATGTCTTTCCACGTTCCCTCGATAACCGGGGTTTCAAAGCCATGTTCTCTGCTGTACAGCTGTGCTTTGCCCTCGTCGCATTCATGTCCTGATTTCGGAATAATGCAATAAATAACATCACCGCTTTCAATATCGCTGATTCTGAAATCGTCGTAAAGGTTGCCGTTGAGGGGGCAATTGTTTTTGAACCAAACATATGTTTTGTCCGCATCAATTTTTTTGCTGTCCGCAATCTGGTTTAGCTTTTGTAGCAGGCTGTATCCTTTATTGACAAGGCTGCTGTCTTTGCAGAACCAGTCATACCAGAAGTTACGGATCTTCTGAATGTTATTGGCTTTGCTTTTATCAAATTCTCCGTTACGGTAGGCTGTGACGGTTTCTCTTAAGGTTTGTATTTTATCAGTCATTTTCTTTTCCTTTCGTTTGTTGTGGGCGACGCCATCGCCGCCGCTAAACAAACAAAGCCGGAAACAATTTCACAAGTCCAGCTAAAAAGTGAAATAAAATCAATAAATTAGCTAATAAATAACTGGACATTTCCGAAACATTAAGCAAAACTCCAAACATAAGGAACGACGCGGTGTCGTTTCGGATTCAGAAAGGAAAATCAAATGACTAAGAAAAAAAAGGACATGCTCATCAAAATCTTGTACAATGATATTGACACGCTGACAGATATTCTGTTAGCCGAAAATCTGATTGAAAACGGTCCCATCTTCAACCATTCCCGTGCCATGGACTGGGTAGATGAAGCTTCGGATGCCGAAAAGCTCCGAATTCTGAAAAAAATGGGCTATGACACCAGTGTATTAAACGCCTAAGACCATGAAAAAACCCCGGATGTTGCCGGGGTTTTCCGTTTTTTACGCAAACCACTTGCAATTTAAAATATGCATTTTATACTACTATTTGTCGGAAGGCACAATTCCGACAGGGTTCGGTAAAACCTAATCAGTATGGGCAAATCTCTTGGGCTTTGTGAGCTTTTAAAACAAGAGTATTTTGCTATCGGGCATTTCACCTTAACGGGTGGATGCCAGCTAATAAGGCCTAGCCAAATAACTGGGCTATTTTTCATACTGATTATAGTTTACCCATCCACCCACCTGTGGTCGCACAGGTGGGAAAAACGTATTAACCCGTTGAAAGGATGGCAGCGATGCGAGATTTCAAATTCATAAGAACTAAGGCATTAGCGCCAAAATTTGAAGAACCGACAATCAAAGAACTTATCCGCTGTGTGGTAGACAATATGGATGATGCCCAATGGCGGCAATATCAATCGCTTTCAGCAGAGCAACAAGAGGGGTACGCTTTTTCGCTGCTGACAGAAACGGAAGAAACGGTTACAGCGACAAAAAAATATTTTCATACGATTGCCGGAGAAATTGAAAAACTGCTGCAAAATGGCGATGAACCGCAGCTTGAAAAATTGTTGCCGGAAGTCTTAAAATACTTCCCCGAACCTCAACGCACTTATTGTGCTATGGTTCATTCTCTACATGATTGTCTGGCTCGTACTGAACTCATTATTGCGAGAATAAACGAAGAACTTGGCGAGATTACCAATGTGGCTCAGCTCGCGTTGTTTGACTATTACATTAACAGCGGCAAACTCAAATCCTATTGCAAAAGACACGAAAGTTAAGTCCGATGCGACAGTATTTGGGCTGGATGTCGATAGGTGTATTATTACTTTTTGCACAGCCATTGTCTGCCGCAGACTTAAATAAAGCGGACATTTTAAAAATAACTGACGGTGATACGGTATTGCTTGCCGTGAATGGAGAAGAAATAAAACTTCGGCTGTTAGAAATAGACTGCTTTGAAAATAAGCCCAATCTGCGTGCCAAGTGGCAGGCGGAAACTTATGGTTTAACCAAAACGGAAGTTTTGCATCGTGGAAAGCAGTCAGCCGCTGTCCTGAAAAAATTGTGGTGGGACAACCGAGCCTTTTTCTACGTGAAACTCAAAGGAAAAGATGTTTACCGCCGCTGTCTTGGTACTCTTTTTATTATCCGCAATGATATTGAGATTGATGTTAACCATTATATGTTAAAATATGGCGGTTGTCTGCCATATCGATCCAAGCCTAGACGTTGGAAACCGAAACAATAAAGAACTTGATTTTTTATTTATGCTGCCTATACTGATATGTACTGGGAGGTTGGCGTTCTGGTAGGTTGGTAAGGCCTGATTGGTGTGGGCAGGTTCCCTTTGCGTGCAAGGGGAATTTTGTTGTTTTAATTTGGGCGGATGCCGGCTAATAAGGCTTAGCCAAATAACTGGGCTACTTTCATATCATCGTAGTTTACCAATCCGCCCGCCTTTGCATACAAGGGGAATTTTATCGTTTTAGCTTGGGCGGATACCAGCTAATAAGGCTTAGCCAAATAACTGGGCTATTTTCACGTTAATCATAGTTACCAATCCGCCTGCCTTTGCTTGAATATCTGAACTAATCTGTAAAATGGATTTTATATTTCTCTGGCTTCAAAGCGCATAAGCTTTCCGTACTGCCGATAATAAAAACCGTTTATCACGTCTAAAAGCGCCAAATTCCGCACGCCCCATACAATAATCTCGCTCCGCATATAGCGCACCCACATTTCGGCAGCGGCGTTTTCTGAGCCATAAGCCGATTGCGGAAGCTTAATAATCTCATCGTAGTCTTTATTATAGTATGCGCTAATGGCAATTGCGGCAATATCTTGTTCCTCTGCTGCAAATTCCTGCTGTACCAAAATTCGGCAATACAAATCGACATAAGTTACCAGCGCAAGCTTAAAAAAATCGCTGTTTCTATAGTCTTTGGCAACATTCTCCGTATTACGCCTCAAAATGCGTACCAATTGTTCATAAATGCCTAAAAACATCCCCTGACGATAAATTGCTACAAGATCGTCTTCATCAACGTTTTGGCAATACTTCTGCCAAATGGCTTCATCACGTTGCTTTAAATCAGCTATTTCCATACTCTTATCTCTGCGGTAACACATTTTCCCACCTGTGTGACCACAGGTGGGTGGATGGGTAAACTATAATCAGTATGAAAAATAGCCCAGTTATTCGAGCTATGCCTTATATACCTGGCATCCACCCGTTAGGGTGAGATGCCCATATAGCAACACACTCTTGTTTTTAAAGCTCATAAAGCTCAAGAGACTTGCCCATACTGATTAGAAATTACCGTTCCTTGTCGGAATTGGGCTTTCCGACGCTTGTCAGCATACAGAACATAATTTTAATTTGCAAGCGATTTTGCAAAAAAACGGAGAGTCCCGGTAGTTCTGATCTGTCCGCCAAAACTTGGGCAAGTAAAAGTTCCGGGACAGTTCATTTTCTGCTGGGTTTTTTATTGTGTCGCTGAAACCAGAAACTGGCAAACGTCCGCTGTTTTGGCCAAAATCCGCCCACACGGCGAAACATTTTCAAAAAGCGTACAATAATACGCCATAGCGGTATTTTCCGTTTTTTAGCTTGTGTTTTATAAAAATCTTATCTGTCTTATGCCGTTTTCCTTTTGATGCAAAAGACATAAAAAAATAAGGCAGATTACATATCTGCCTTATTTTAGGGATAAATTTCTTAGTTCAAAGCGTCCTGCAGGCTTTTGCCGACTTTGAATTTTGCAATATTCTTTGCTGCAACTTTGATTTCGGCACCGGTGCGCGGGTTGCGGGCAGTTGTTGCTGCGCGCTTGGAAACCGAGAAAGTTCCGAAGCCGACCAAGCGGATCTCGTCGCTTTTTTTCAGAGCTGCAGTAACGGAAGCGATGAATGCATCCAACGCTTTTCCGGCATCAGCTTTGGTCATACCGGCTTCAGCCGCCATGCTGTCAATCAGTTCGTTTTTGTTCATGAATAAAACTCCTATATGTTATTTGACAATGGAATCTAAGCCGATTTTCCGCCGTAAGTCAATTAAAATAACGGTTTTTCGCTGTTATTTTATATTCGGGCATTTCCGTTTTTCTTTTAACCCTCAAAATATCTGCCTGCCAGCGTTTGGGGCATTCGTTTCAAACCCGTTGCCGACATCGGCAGCTTTTTCCTGTATAAATCCAACAGCTTCGCGATTTTTGCAAAATCATATTGCCCGGCTTGCGTTTCCAATTCGTCCACATCCTTAACGGACAGGCCGGTACGCACCGCTGCTTCCGTAATTGTCAGCTTGCTGTTTCGCCGGGTTACAAAAAGAAACATGGCAATATTCAGGCAGGTGTCTGGGTTGAGCTCGCTGGCGTAATAAATCGGCATATCAGTCATTGTAGCTCTCCACGTTAATATACAGTTTTTCTTTATAAAGCTTCAACAGCTTGCAAACCAGCGTCAGGTCAAGCCCTTTGCGTCCGGTTTCCAGCGCATCGATATCTTCCACGCTGCATCCGGCTTTTTTCGCGGCGTCTTCAATGCCCAGCAGTTGTTCTCTCCTGGCCCAGTGCAGATTTTCGCCCAGTTTTATCTGACATTCTTTGGAAATAAAATCTAACAGCTCTTGCACGACATTTCCTTTCAAAAAAAAGACCACCTGAAAGGTGGTCGGGTATGTCTGCAAAATCATTAATCCAAGAAAATGATCCTCTGACCTTTAACGTAATATCGTCGGCAAAACCTCCGACATTACGCCTGTTGTATAGTCGGAAGCATCCCGACCTTACATCAAGTCGAGATATATGCCTCTGAAAGGCTGACGGAATATATCCTTTCCGCTTGGATTTGTTTTCCTGGCAATGGAGTTTGCAGATCTCCAACAACCAAACATCGCCAGTCTAGCCTATGTTTCCGCAACTTGCAAGCGCATATTTTCTTTATCTGAAAAGAACATTTTTTTGCAACAAATAACTGGACTAATCCGAAATATTAAGCAAAAACAAACACATCAAGAGGCGACACGGTGCCGCCTCCCAATTATAGGAGAATATCTATGTCAGAGAATAAAAAAGAAAATATTGTCAGCACATTGGGCTTTGAAGTCAAAGCGGAAAGTGTCAAAGAGTTTGATAACGGACAAATTATCGAGTACCATTTGTTTATCAAAACTCCCACCGCCGATTTTCAACGTTTCGGAACTTTAATGCACTCTAAGACCAAACGTTATAATGGCTATGCCTACTGCGGTGTCTATTTCAATTATGACGGCGGAAGAACCGCCAGCCTTTGTTTTGATAGCACTTCGCTTGATGTAGCAGTCATAAAGACGGTCATGGCCAAAATTTTCGCCTGATTGATTGTCCGGTTATCGTAATTTTTTAGAATAAGCCCCGGTTTTCGGGGTTTGTTTTTATCTGCAGGAAAAGAACATTTTTTGCAACAAATAACTGGACTAATCCGAAATATTAAGCAAAAACAAACACATCAAGAGGCGATGCCGTGCCGCTTCAGAACTAAATAGATAAGGAGCATTAAAATGAAAACAGAAATAATGTTGAATGTAACAGTTTCCAAATATAAGCCGGGTGAGTTTGGCTATTGGTGGACGGTTACCAAAGGAAAAACGGATATTGCTAGGACGATCTATAAAGGGGATATCAATTGTTCGAATAATGATTTAATTTCTCTGAAAGGCTGCCCTAAAGAAGTCCTTGGAGATTTCAGGTGCTGCAATAACCGGTTAAAATCTTTGGATTATGCTCCGAAAGCAATAAAATATAATTTTGATTGCAGCAATAATGGCTTAAAATCTCTTCAGAATGCTCCTCAAGAAGTCGGTTTCGACTTTGATTGCTCATATAATGAGTTAACTTCTCTTGAGGGGGCGCCCGTCAAAGTCGGTGAAGATATGGATTGCAGAAATAACAGCTTAATCTCATTAAACGGCGCTCCACAAGAAATCAGCGGCGATTTTAAGTGCAAAGGCAACCAGGCATTAAAGTCTTTAACCGGAATTGGTCTGGTTAAAGGAAAAATTATCAGCGATATAAAATAAATGTGCGGGACGGTTTCATACCCACGCCACGGTGAACGGCTCCGGTTTCCGGGGCTGTTTTTTTTATCCGGTAAAAAAAGAACATTTTTCGCAATAAATAACTGGACAATCACGAAACATTAAGCAAAAACAAACACATCAGTGGGCGACACGGGGTTGCCCCGAAGTTTAGGAAAGGAACATAAAATGAAAAATGATGTGGAATTCAAATATGCCGGCGGCGGTTTTGACGTCAGCCATGATCCGTATACGTCTTCTTTTGGCCGTCCGTTTCGGCAGGAGATAAGAATCAACTGCTTCTCCAGCGGCAGCAAAACCTTTGTCAAAGCGCCGGATATCCGGAATTGGGAAGAACGCGATCGTTTTTACGGTGAACGTCAGGATGTCAAAATGGACGCTTTCTTAACTGAACGCTTTGCCGAGATTGCCAAAAAGGTAGATGCGCTTATTCTTTCTGAAATGCAAAAACTCGGCTTCACACCGGAACAACAGTGAACCCAACCGCTCGGGAGCGGTGTAGTCCGCTCCCAAATTCAAACAGGGGAGATAAAAATATGTTAGAAGCTTATGCGCTTAATGATGAAATCTGGATCGAGCCCAATGATAGCCGTCAGAAAGGCATATTCCTGAAAATAACCAAAATCGGCCGCCTTTATATAACTGCGGTCAACGATTGGGGACAAACGTATAAAATTGACCGCTATACTTTCCAGTGTCAGGAGTTTTATGGGCAGGCCTTTGCCAGTCAACAGGCCGCAGCTGATTACAAATTGGTGCAGCAAATGTTCCGGCACCTGCGTGATTACCCGTCACAGAGTTTCTCTCTTTCACAGATGTGCGAAGTCTATAAAATTCTCGGTCTTTCTTATAACGAACAAAAATTCGATTAACCCACCGCAGACTCAAAACCCCGGAAATAACTCCGGCGCTTTTGCTCCCTTTTTTCAGAAAAAAGCTCCCCTCCCCCGGGGAGGGGGCTTCCGCAATGCTTTGGTTTGCAAGGATTTCAATTTTTGTTGCAGTTTCTATGAAAAGCAGGATAAACAACTGGACTAAAGCCAATACTTAAGCAACCCTCACACTTATTATATATAGAGAGGGGACAAAATGTCTGATCAGCTTGCTTTTGATTTTACGCTTCCGGCACTTCAGCAAACACCTGCCGTTCAGCTGTCATCACTTTCCACGTCGGAATCTACCGCTCCGAAAGAAGACAAATTCATGTATGGCGGCGGTTCCGCCAAAGAAGCCGAATTTTTCAAAATGTTTGACCAACTGGCGGCGGAAAGTAACCGGGCTTTACATACCGTTTTTGATGATTTTTGCCTGATGGGACGGTGCATCGTTCATAATTTCGGCATGCAGGAAGCGCTGCTGGCACGTTACATGCCCAAATACGAGCAATGCCATACCGAATATCATGAGCGGGCAAAATATTACAAACAGCCGCAGATAGTCCTTATTTTAAGTATGCTTAAGACATTGTCCGAACTTCTGGCGTGGCAGCCGGATGATTATCTGGGGCGTTATTTCGGACAAATGCGGCTCGATAAGCATTTTCACGGACAGTTTTTCACGCCGATTCATGTCTGCGAGTTTATGGCTGCCGTGGCTTTTGGTGATGGCTTGCCGCAAGGAAAGCCTTATGTAACTGTTGCCGAACCGGCTTGCGGTTCGGGGGCAATGATCATCGGTCTGATTCGTCATCTGCAAAAGCAGGGTATGACCGATCTTGGTGGCAGACTGGCAATTCTTGCCACCGATATTGACAGTCTTTGCGTCAATATGGCTTATCTGCAACTCGGCATACTCGGGTTGTCTGTCCGCATCACTCACGGTAACTCTCTTACCGATGAGGTATGGGATGCCTTTGATACGCCCAATCTGCAAATCAATACTTGTCTGGGATACTTTAAATAAATATTTATTTACTATTCTTGGGAGAACATGAGCCTATATTGCCATTAGGTTTAGAATTAGATGTTGGTTTCAATGATGGACTACATATACCAATTTTAGAAGCACTATTGATAGAAAGGTGTTCTTTATTGCTTTGTGTTAATGATGAACGATAAATTCCGCTCACACTATCTTTGGCAATAGAAGGTCTAGATGTATTATTTGCCATGTTTACTCCGTTAGTTAATTATTTTATTGAAAAATTCTAGTTGCAGTATTGCTGTAAAAAAAAGTGAGATAATCCCAAAAATGAAACAGCATTTCATAACTATGTCTTTATTTTTTAGGGAGTTATCTAACAAACTGGTTTCCTGGCCATTTATTATAGCTTCTAATAAAAATTTATTATTTTTAAAAATATTTAGAGCTAAAACTATTGTAGATAGAAAAGCTAAACCAGAAGTAAGCCACAATATAAATAACGGAAAATTGGTAATATCATTCATAAATGAGACCAAAACACCAATTGCGGCAGAGGCAATCGTCAGTAACTGACGATCTAACTCAAAACGTGTTTCAAAGTTAGCATTAACCAATGCAGCATACCACTCTATTTCTTTTCCGTCTTGAATGGCTTTGTTTTCTTCTTTCTGTTTATTAGCTCGTACCTTTTCATCAATTATTTCTTGTAGAGCTTTTTTCTGTTCCTCATCTAAGTCCATTTCTACTCTATTCCTAATTTAGCTATTTCTATATATTTAGGAATTGGAGCTTAAATACGCAAGAGAATAAACAAATAAAGAAAAAATAATTTTAAAATGAACTTTTGATGCAAAAGTTCGAGAATTACCTGCTTTTTAGACTACCGATAAGCGGTTTTTACTCACGAACCGATTTTAACTATTTTCCCCTCAACACCAATAAAACCGATGTAGGGACTCTGTCTAAGGTGTCCCTACATAACGTAGACTTTTTGCCCATTTAGACCGAAATTAAGCCCTTTAAGGCGGGACTCCTTAGACTAAAATCCCGTCTTTCAATCTCTCAAATTCCCTGATTTCCTAAGTCTTAGCGCACAAAAAAATCTCTGCATTTCTGCAGAGATTTCATTCAATGGTGAGCCCGACGGGATTCGAACCCATGACCCTTTGATTAAAAGTCAAATGCTCTACCAGCTGAGCTACGGGCCCGCTCACTTAACGAAGCAAGGTATAATGGATAAAAAAAGGTTAGTCAATAAAAAAATCCAAAAAAATTAAAAAATATAAAAAATAGTTTATTTGTTAAGAATTGTATGTTATCATCGGTTTCAAATTTGATTATTAAACCTCGTTTTTAAGGATATTGGGAGATGTCAGATACGAAGAATTCACAGCAGGCCGGGCGTTATGATATGCTGCAGAATGCTGCCGGGGAGATACTCATAATCATTGAATACCGCGAAGGCGGTCCCGAAAATCCGCGTCTGGTTTATGACGGCGGCGAACAGGCATTGCTTTACCGCAGCCGTGAAAGCGCTTTTATGCTGAATTCCATTGCCAGGGAAGCGCGCATGCCCTTAAAGTCGGTTAACGAGGTGCTGATGGTGGAGATTGAAAACGACGACGTTGCCCGCGAATACAGGGTGCCGGTGCGCGTAGTCAGAAATTTGCAGGCGCTGGCCTGACGATAAAACTTTTTTCAGATGGTGATAAGGGCTTTAAAAGCCCTTATTTCTTGTTATTATTCAGATAATAACGGTTGAAGCGGAAGATTTGATGCTGGTTGAATTACTCATTTTGATTTTAGGCGCCGGGCTGATTTCCGAGCTGGTTCCCAAAAACCGGCTGCCGGTGCTGTGGTCGCTGTTCTCGGCAGCGGCGGTTTCTTATTTTGTTTACCGTTTGTCGCTGCTTGGGAATGCGCCCGATTTGTATCTGAACTGTCCCTGGCTGAAAATACCCAATCTGGCGGTTAATCTCGAAATTGTCGTCAACGCTGGCAACATTTATCTGGTGTTTGCCTTGTCGATATTGGCTTTGCTGGTGCTGCTGCAAAATACTTTCGGTGCCGAAAATGCCAAAAATTCCCTGAACGGGCTGGTGCTTCTGAACCTTTTGTCATCTTTGATGCTGGTGTTTGCCGGCAACTATGTCCAGATGCTGGTGGCGGTCGGCGTCTGCGACGTCCTGGTGTTCAGCGCCGTCAACAATATTGAAGCCAAAAAGAAATATATTTATGCCAATTTTCTGGCCGATATCGGCCTGGTCAGCATTTTTGCCGTCATCCTCGGCCAGGGAGGCGGTTTGGAACTGGACAAGCTGCCGGATTATGCCCGATTCGGTCATCATAAGGATTTTGTCGCGATTCTGCTTTTGCTCTGCATCTTCGTCAAAACCGGACTGTTTTTGTTTCATGGGGCTTATACCGAAATGCGCACGCTCGGTTTCAACCGTTTGAACTATGTTTTGTTTACGGCAACGCCGCTGACCGGCTACCTGCTGCTTTTAAAAACGGAATCTTTGCTGCAAATTTCTCCTTTTTCCTATCCGCTGCTCAAAATTTTTGCCCTTTCTTCCGTTTTGTGGGGCGTTTGGGGCGCTCTGGCAATTGATAATCTCAAACAAAAGGCGGTTTATTTTGCCCTCATGTTCTGGGGGCTGGTTTATGCTTTTGCCGCTTTCGGCAGCCGGCTCGACAGTTTGCAATTTGCTTCGCTTCTGACCGCGGCGTTTTTGTTCGGGCAGGTTCTGATGCTGATTTGCGCCGCGGCTTCCAACGAAACTCAGGTTTCGGAAACGGGCGGCTTTTTGAAAAGCCTTAAATTTACCTTTTTGTTGGCGCTTCTGGTACTGGCGGCCTTTTTTTCGGTCTTGTTCAAAACCGCGGAAGGCAGCCCGTGGCTGGCCGGGGGCTATGCGCTGTTGTTTGCGGCGGCGAGCGCGCACGTGCTGTCGCAGATTCTGCTGGGAAAGAGCCGGGCGGACGAACGGGTGCAGGCAATGCTGAAAAATCCGCCGCTGCCGTCCTGGCTGCCGGTGGCTGCTGCCGCTGCCGTTTTATGCTGGTCTTTCCGTCTTTCCCCGTTATGGCTGACGCCGCTTCTTGCGGCCTGGCTGGGATTGTTTTTTCTGCGTCCTTTGCGCCGGTTGGACGCTTTGTACGACAACGACGTTTTGCAGGAGGCCGATTATGTGGGAACGGCATATGAATTGCTGATTATCACGCCGGTCAAGGTGATCGGGCGTCTGTTGTGGCTGACGGTGGATTTTGTGTTTATCGAACGTACGATCATCAGTTCGGTGCAGAATGCACTCGGTTTTATGATTTTTCTTTTTCGCCGCATTCATTCGGGAACGGTTACGGGCATGCTGCTGTTCATGCTGCTCGGTTTTGCCGTTATCGGAATTGTTTGGTTGTACGGAGGCTGACAAATGGAAAACATTGCTTCTTTGGTCAATGCGATTGTGGCGGTGCCGCTGCTCGGGATGCTGTTTGCCGCGCTTTCCCGCGAAGGCGGCCGCGGCAGGGTCAGCAACGTTTTGAGCGTGGGCATTTTTACCGTGCTTTCCAATCTGGTGGTTTTGTGGCGGACGGCTTTGCAGATGGATGTCGGCAAAGACGGCTGGAAAACGGTCGAGAGTTTTGCCTGGACGCAAAATCCGAAAATTGAACTGGTGTTTGGCATCGACGTCTTCTCCCTGATGCTGATTGCCGCCGTTCACCTAGCGGTTCTGCTGGGGATGGTGGGCATTCGTCACAATACCTACCGGCAGAAGGCGCTGATTGTTTTTGCCCTGATGTTTTTGAGCATGATCAGCGGCTATTTTCTGGCTTCCGACCTTTTTTCCTTTTACATTTTTTTCGAAGCGCTGCTGCTGCCGCTGTTCATGATGGTCGGCATTTTCGGCGACGTCCGCAAACAGCAGGTTTTGTACCGCTTTTTTCTTTATAACCTTCTCGGCGCGGTTTTTCTGTTTGTTGCCCTGGTGGTGCTTTACAATCATGAAAACGTCGGCATTCTCGAAGTGAGCCGGATCGTTTTGTCGGAACACGGGGAAGTGCTGGTCTGGGGCTCGATTTTCATTGCCTTCCTGTCGCGGATCCCGGTATGGCCTTTTCATTACTGGATTTCTTCGGTCAACGCCAACATTTCCAACCCGTTGGTTTTCATCGTTGCCAACATTGTTCCCTTAAGCGGCGTTTACGGACTGATCCGCTTTTTCCCGGTCAACGCGCCGGCGGCTTTGGATCCCTACCTGCTGGTTTTGGAAATCATCAGCATCGTCACCATGCTGATGATCGCCTTTATCGGCTTTACCAAACGCGATATTCAGTATAAGATTTTTGCCTATATGACGGTCTACTACATTTTGTATCTGCTGGGGGCGCTGCTGCCGACCGACGCGCTTTTGATGAATATCGGCTTTTCCATGTTTTCTTACCTGATTATTGTGGCCGCGCTGGAAGTGATGGTGGCTCACGTTGACGCGGTCCGACAGGAAAACGAACTCGGCGATTGCGGCATTTTGTGCAATATCCGCCGCACTTCGCTGGTTTTTTCCTTTCTTATTCTGGCGGCGATCGGGATGCCGCTGTCGTCGATGTTTTTAAATAACATGGTGATTTTTGCCGGTCTGTTAAAATTTAACATTCAGATGGCCGTCTGTATCCTGCTGGCGGTGGTGCTGGCTTCCGTCAGCCTGCTGCAGCAGTTGTTTTATCTGAAATATCCGCCGGAAAGTCAGGCGCCGCTGCCGGCGCCTTCCGGCGAATGCTGCGTCGAAGACATTTCGCTCAGGGTCTTTGCCGTCATGCTGCTGACGGCGGCGGTGCTGGTTTTGTCGTTTGTCAATCCTTTGTGGTTCGTCGGTTAGGAGAAAAAAATGCTGGTCAATTATGTTGCGTTGCTGCCGGAAGCCGTGTTGACGGCCGGTGTTTTGCTGGCGGTGCTGGTTCGTTTTCTTCGTTCCGCCAACACGGCCAAAACTTTTCTGACGCTGGCCAAATGGACGATTTTGCCGGCAATGATGCTGACCGCGGTCTTTTATGACAGAAATGTCGGCGGTTTTTGGAGCAATAACGACTATACGACTTTGTTTAAAATCGTCATTTTTCTGTTTGCGCTCGGCTGGGGAAGCCTTTCGCTCAGGCGTTTTCAAAACCGGGAAAACGACAGTTTTGCCTTTTATTCGGTGCTGTTGCTTGAACTGCTCGGTTTTTCTCTGATGCTTTCCGTCCGTTCGCTGGAACTGTTTGCGGCAGCCGCCGTTTGCTGCCAGCTGCTGAACTGCCTGTTGCTGCGGATCGGCGCCGATGAGGAGTGTCTGCCGCGGTTGCGCCGCCATCTGGCGGTAACGGTATTTTTCTGCCTGCTGCTGGCGGCCGGTGTTCTGATCTTGCGGCGTTATGGCGGCGGCGGATATGAAGAACTCGGAAAGTTTCTGACGGCGCAGACGGAAACTCTGTGGCAGCTCCGGCTGGCGTTTGTGATGATTATGGTCTTTTTCCTGTTTGCCTTAGGCGTGGCGCCGTTTCATTTTTGGTTTGCCGACGCGGTTTCGGGCGCGGTTTTGCCGGTGGCCGGATATCTGACGATTGTGCCGGTGCTGGCTTATTTTCCTGCCTTCGTCAACCTGATCGTCAACGTGCTGGCGCCGCTTTACGCCTGGTTTGTGCCGGTGATGCTTGTTTTCGGCGTGCTTTCCGTTTTTATCGGCGCAGTCGGCGCCAACAGCGAGGACAACCTGCGCCGCATTTTTGCCTATGCTGGGCTTTATTATGTCGGTGTTTTGCTGGTGTCTGCCGCCGACATGCACGGACAGAGCCTGCTCGGCGCCTTTATCTACCTGTTGGTTTACGTACTGGCCTTTTTCGGCGTTTATACGGTTTTTGCCGGCTGTCGCAGCAAGGGGGAGTATTTGCGTTGTTTGAGCGAAATCCGCGGACTGTCAACCCAGCGGCCGTTTTTGGCGGCGGCTTTTCTGATATTGATGATTTCACTGATCGGCACGCCGCCGCTGCTCGGTTTTCTGGGCAAACTTTCGGTTATCAACGCGCTGGTGGCAGGCGGCAGCTACGGCCTGATGGCGGTGGTGGCTTTTTCGATGCTGATTTTGGTGTATGCCTACCTCAAAATCATAACCGTCATCTATTTTGAACCGCGCAATATTAGCTTTGACAGGGTGGACAAAGGCGTATATACATATATTGCGGTCAATCTGCTTTTGATTGCTGTCACCGTGATAAATCCGAAATATCTGATGCATGATGTGGAAATGATGCTGGCGGCGATTTTGTAAACGGAAGAACGGGAATGTGGCGGTATTTTGAATATGAGGAACTGACAAGCACCAATGATGAGGCTTTGGCGCTGACGGCGTCCGCCGGCGGAGAAAAGCTGGCGGTAACCGCAACAAGGCAGACGGGAGGCCGCGGCCGTCGCGGCCGCAGCTGGGTCAGCCTGGAAGGCAATCTGTTTATGTCGCTGGCGCTGCCTTTCGCCGCGGAAAAAAGCGCGGCGCTGGTGCTGATTTCGTCGCTGTCGCTGCTGGAGGCGGTAAAAGAGTTTGATCAAAATGCCGGGGTGAAACTGAAATGGCCGAACGACGTGTTGTTGAACGGCGGCAAAATATCGGGTATTTTGCTTGAAAAAGGCGCCGGCGGGTATATGATTGTCGGCATCGGGGTCAATCTGAGGGCGTCGCCGGCGGGAGAAACCGTGTATCCGGTGACCGATTTGGCGGCGGCGGGGATAAAAACCGACTGCCGGACTTTTAAGGAAGTTTATTTGCGTCGCTTTGATGCGCTGACGGACTTGTGGGAGCAAAAAGGAATGCCGGCGCTGACCGAAAAATGGCTGCGGCATGCCAGAGGCTTGGGAGAGCCGGTTGTGGTGCGGCTGCCGAAAACGACGAAAACCGGAATCTTCGCCGGCATGAACGAAGAAGGAATGCTGATTTTGCAAACACCGTCCGGCCGGGAAGTCATCGGGGCCGGAGACGTGTTTTTTGATGATGAAAGTAAGAGAGAAGAATGATTAACAAATTTGAAAAAGACGGATTGTATTTTATTGCCCTGGGCGGCGCCGACGAAATCGGCATGAATATGTATGTGTATGCTTGCAACGGAAAATTTATCATGGTTGATGCCGGTTACGGTTTCTTAAACGACAACTACCCGGGGATCGATCTTTGTTTTGCCGATGCCGGTTTTTTTGCCAACTATGCCGAAGATTTCGAGGGCATTTTCATCACCCATGCCCACGAGGACCATTTCGGCGCCGTCGCCCAGGTATGGCCGCTGTTGAAATGCCCGGTTTACGCCAGCGAATTTACTCTCGGGCTGATCAAAAACCGGCTGCGCGAATATAAGTTGGAAGGGCAGGTGCCGCTCAACCCGGTGGTCGGGCATCAGACGATAAAACTGCAAAATTTTGCGGTCGAGTTCGTGCCGGTCGTCCATTCGGTGCCGGAAACCGCGGCGCTGGTGATCAAAACCGCGGACAAAACGGTGGTGCACGCCACCGACTGGCGTTTTGACGACAGCGCGATCGAAATCCTGCAAACCGATTATGCCGGACTGCAAAGCGCCGGCGACCGCGGTGTTGACATGTTTGTCTGCGATTCGACCAATATTGAGGTCGATGAAAAGCTGCCGAGCGAATATGAAGTGCGCGAATGCCTGATGAAGCTGATTCCGACATTGTCCAAAACGGTGGTTGCCACCTGTTTCGCCTCTAACCTGACGCGGCTCGAAAGCCTGATCATGGCCGCCGACGCCGCCGGCCGCACGCCGGTTCTGGTCGGCCGCAGCCTGCTTTATAACGTGAAAGTGGCCAAAGAGATCGGTTATTTCAAAAACACGCCGAAATGTTATGACATCAAGGAGGCGGAAAACATTCCTTCCGACAATGCGCTTTACATCTGCACCGGTTCGCAGGCCAACTACCGTTCGGCGCTTACCTCAATTGTCAACAATCAGAGCAAATATGTCAAACTGGGCAAAGGCGATACGGTTATTTTTTCTTCCAAGATCATCCCCGGCAATGAAGAAAAAATCAGCGAAATGCAGGAAAAGGTGATTGCCCAGGGAGTTAACGTAATTACCGACAAAGACGCGCTGGTTCACACTTCCGGCCATTGCAGCAAAGAGGAAATCCGGCACATGTACGAGCTGCTTCGGCCGCGTTTGGTGCTGCCGGTTCACGGCGACAAAAAGTTTATCCGCGAGCACAAGCGCTTTGCCGCCGAATGCGGCATCAACGAAGTGATGAGCATGCAAAACGGCGATGTGCTGCTGTTAAAGGACGGCAAGGCCAAAATTGCCGGCAGCGTGCCGACCGACGTGCTGGCCGTTGACCGTACGGAAATTGTTTCGCTCAATTCGGAAGTGGTCAAACGCCGCAAGCAGATTGCCTATAACGGCAGCGTTTTCATCAGCGTCATTTTCGGCGAAAAATGGGAATTGATCGCGCTGCGCATTTCTTCCAAAGATATTCTCGAACCGGACGCTTTCGCCGCCCTGCGCGACCGCATCGTGGTCGAGGTTTCGGAAGCGCTGCCGGAAGTGGTCGCCGGCCTTCATTATAAGGAAACGGCCATTTTGGACTATATCCGGGTGCAGGTGCGCCGCAAAATCGAAAAAGCGACCGAAATGAAGCCGGTGACTTTCATCCATTTCTACAAGCTGCCGCTTGAGGAAGAGGAAATCGAGCAGGAAGAAGACGTTGACGCCGGCCAGCCGATGGTAATTTATCCGTCGCCGGAAGTCGAAAACTGAATGCGCGGCCGGCCGGGGGTGCCGCGGACAGAGGCCGAACGGACCGGCTTTATTTCCCGCCGCCGGGCGGTCAGGCGGTCGGGCAGTTTTGTTCAACCGGCAGATAAATGGTGAAAGCGGTGCCTTTGACGGCGTCCGATTCGATCCTCAGGTTGCCGCGGTGGCGGATGAGGATGTGTTTGGCAATCGCCAGTCCCAGCCCCGATCCCTTGATGTTTTTGTTCTTGTGCGTCTGCATGCGGTAAAAGCGCTCGGTCAGGCGGTTGAGGTATTCGTCGGAAATTTTTTCGCCGAAGTTGTGCACCGTAATTGCCACCGCCCTGCCGCCGGCCACTTCATGGCTTTTGGAAGGCGGCACCGCTTCCGTAACCCGGGCGGAAACGGTAATGTCGGTGTTTTCGCTGCCGTATTTGACCGCGTTGTCGCAAAGGTTTTGCAAAAGCTGGCGGATCTGACCGTAATCGGCGGTGATCTCCGGCAGGTTACGTTCGATTTTCAGTTCAAATTTCATGTTTTTCGCCCGTGCTTTTAACATCAGCGCGTTGCTGACGTCTTCGGCGATCGGGGCGATGCTGATTTTTTCTTCCGGCGCCTGATCCTGCGTCATTTCGATTTTGGAAAGTGACAGCAGGTTTTCGATCAGAAGCGACATGTAGCTGGCCTGTTCGCTCATGATTTTCAAAAACGCGGCTCGCGCGTTTTCATCGTCTTTGGCGGTGGTCTGCAATGTTTCGATGAAACCGGAAATAACCGACAGCGGGGTTCTCAGCTCATGGCTGGCGTTGGCGACGAAATCGGACTGCATTTTTTCGATTTTGGTCGCTTTGGCGAAGTCGTAAAGCGAAATGACCGCCACCGCCCGCCCTTTTGAGATCCACGGCAGTTGTTTAATGTGGGCGTAAAGCTTCTGCGCATCTTCGTCTTTGCGGTTCGAACCGCGGTTGACGTAAAAAATCAGGTTTTCCGATTCGCTTTCCTTGTTTAAGACCCGGGCAACCGCATTAATGAAATTGTTGGAAGAAAAGATTTCTTCCACTTTGCGGTCGGTGATGTTGTCGCCGAGCAGGTTGCGGGCGGAGATGTTGGCGCCGAGGATGTTGCCTTTGCGGTCGATCATTAAGATGGGGTCGGGCAGGGTATCGAGCACCGCGGTGTCGGAGATGGTCTGCGCTTCAAGTTTTTCCGCCTTTTCGGTCCAGAAGCGGTGCATTTCGTTGACGGCGTCGACGATTTCCCGGGTGTCGTTTTCTGTCAGGTCGAATTTTTCTCCGGTGTAGTTTTCCTCTTTTGCCAGGCGGAAGATATATTTGCGGATCTGCTGCAATTCAAAGGTGATCGGGAAAAGCCACACGATGTTGAACAGAATGATTGAGGCATAGGCCATAACGGCGATGCCGGCCGGCAGCAGTTTCAGGGCCACCAGCATGATGAATACCAGTGCCGAGGGCATTGAAAGCGCCAGAATGCGGTTGGCAAAGTTGGTGTCTTTCTCAATTTCGAACAGTTTGCTCCGGCCTTTGTGAAACATGGTGATAACCCTCGAATTGTGTTAAAAAAAGATAGACTACTGATGATAGTAATATATAATACAATACGTTTAAATTTATTAAAGATCGGATGGGAAAGACTTGACGATGACCGAAGCTAAAGCGCCCGCGCTGACGCCGATGATGGCACAGTATCTGGAAACCAAAAAGGCCTACCCGGACTACCTGTTGTTTTACCGGATGGGCGATTTCTACGAAATGTTTTTTGATGACGCGGTGGCGGCCTCGAAAGCGCTGGACATAGCCTTAACCAAACGCGGCAAGCTCGAAGGCGCCGACGTTCCGATGTGCGGGGTGCCGTTTCATGCTTACGAAACATATTTGTCGCGGCTGATCAAACACGGCTTCAAAGTGGCGATCTGCGAACAGATGGAAGACCCGAAAGAAGCCAAAAAACGCGGCGCCAAATCGGTGGTCAAACGCGATGTCATCCGGCTGGTGACGGCCGGCACCCTGACCGAGGAGAACCTGCTCGATTCCCGCCGCAACAACTTTCTTTTAAGTCTGGCCAAAACCGGCGATATGCTGGGCGTTTCTTGGCTGGACCTTTCCACCGGCGATTTCTTTCTGGAGGAAATCGGGCTGAAAAACAAGCCGGAAGCGGTTGTCGTCAGCAGTCTGCTTTCCCGTCTGAGCCCGGTGGAAATACTTGTTTCCGACCGCTACCTGCAATCGCCGAAACTGTTTGAGGTGTTTAACGAATACCGCAAGAAACTTTCCGTTTTGCCGGAAGCGCGTTTTAACTTTGAAAATGCCCGCCGCAACCTTCTGAACCTGTTTAAGGTGGAAACGCTGGATGCCTACGGCAACTTTTCCCGTGCGGAAATTACCGCCGCCGGAGTGCTGATGGATTATGTCGAAACCACTCAGAAAGGGCAGATGCCCCGGGTGGAAAAGCCGGTTAAAATCTATGAACGGCAGGTTATGGAAATTGACGGCGCCACCCGCCGCAGTCTGGAACTGCTGGAATCTTCTTCCGGCGACCGCGGCAATTCGCTGCTTTCCGTGCTGGATCGCACGGTTACCGGCGCCGGCGCGCGGATGCTGGCCGGCCGCATTGCCAGCCCGCTGGTCGATACCAAAGAGATCGGCGAACGCTTAAACGTGGTGGAATTTTTCTTAAATGAGGAATTTATACGCGACGACGTCCGTGCCCTGCTGAAAGCCTGTCCCGACATTGAGCGCGCCGTTTCAAGGCTGAGTCTTGAGCGCGGCGGCCCCCGTGATTTGGCGGCGATCAAAACCACGCTGGCGGCGGTGCCGCGGTTGAAAAACATTTTGTCCGGTGCCTCTTCACAAAACATGGTTTCCGAACTGCCGGAAGCCGTTGCCCGCATTGCCGGCCGGATGGGACATCACGAAAATCTGGTGGACGAGCTGGAGCGCGCGCTGGCCGACGAACTGCCGCTGCTGGCCAGAGACGGCGGTTTCATCCGCGAAGGCTACTACCCGCCGCTTGACGAAATCCGCCGGGTTAAGAACAACAGCCAGCAGATTATTTTGCAGCTGCAGGAAAAGTATGCGGCGGCGACCGATATTCCCAACCTGAAAATCAAATATAACAACCTGATCGGCTATTTTGTCGAAGTGCCGGCAAAATTTGCCACCCGGATGCTGGAAAACAAAGATTTCATCCACCGCCAGTCGGTGCTGAACGCGGTTCGTTTTACCACCGTCGAACTGACCGAAATAGAAAACGAAATCCGCGGTGCCGGCGAAAAGCTGCTGGCTACCGAACTGGAGCTGTTCAACAAACTGGTGACCGAAGTCCGGATTGCCGCCGACGACATTTCCCGCACCGCCAAGGCGCTGGCTGAACTGGACGTCGGCGCCGCGCTGGCGGATCTGGCGGCGGAAAAAAACTATTGCCGTCCGGAAATCGACGATTCTTTTTGTTTTGATGTCGAAGACGGCCGTCATCCGGTGGTGGAGGCCTCGCTGGCGCGCGAACACGGCGGCGCGTTTGTCGGCAACGACTGCCGGCTCGGCGGCGATTACAGCAACATCTGGCTGATTACCGGGCCGAACATGGCCGGCAAATCGACTTTTCTGCGGCAGAACGCCATCATTGCCGTGATGGCGCAAATCGGTTCTTTCGTGCCGGCCAAACGTGCCCGCATCGGCGTCGTCAACAAACTGTTTTCGCGCGTCGGCGCTTCCGACGATCTGGCCCGCGGCCGTTCGACCTTTATGGTGGAAATGGTGGAAACCGCCAGCATTCTGAACCGTGCGGACGAGCGTTCGCTGGTTATTCTGGACGAAATCGGCCGCGGCACCGCCACTTTTGACGGTTTGTCAATCGCCTGGGCGGTGGTTGAACACCTGCATGAAGTCAACCGCTGCCGGGCGCTGTTTGCCACCCACTACCACGAGTTGACCTCGCTGGTCGGCAAACTGCACAAAATGTCGCTGCATTGCATGAAAATCAAGGAATTTAACGACGAAGTCATCTTTCTGCACGAGGTGATTGACGGCGCTGCCGACCGTTCATACGGTATTCACGTTGCCAAGCTGGCCGGTTTGCCGCCGGTGGTCTTAAAACGTGCGGAACAGGTGCTGAGTTCGCTTGAAAACGACAAGAAAAACGCCAATATCAAGGAGCTGGCCGATGACTTGCCGTTGTTTTCCAGCCTGAAAAAGGAAGAAAAAAAGCCATCGGCGGTTGACGCGGCGCTGGCGGAAATCTGCCCCGACAACCTCACCCCGCGGGAAGCGCTGGATGAACTGTACCGCTTAAAAGCGCTGTCGGAGGAAAACTGATGCCTTTTACCGAAAAATATATCCGGCCGCTGGCGGTTGCCGTGATTCGTTATCAGGGGAAAATTCTGGCAGTCCGCGGTGTCGACCATGTGAAAAACGAAGTTTTTTTCCGTTTGCCCGGCGGCGGCATCGAATTCGGAGAAACGGCGGAAGCGGCTTTGAAACGGGAATTTGCCGAGGAGTTCGGGGTTGAAGTCAAAATCGGCCGCCGGCTGGATGTGACGGAAAACGTTTTCAGCTACGAAGGGCGGGCCGGCCACGAAATCGTTTTTGTTTTCGAGGCTTTTTTGCCCGACGAAAAATCATGTTTCCCGGAAGGACTGCCTTTTGCCGAACCGGGAATGGAAGGAAAGTTTGCCGAATGGATAACGGTTGCGCCGGATGTTTTGGTTTATCCGGAAGCCGTCCGGCAAATCAGATTTTAAATTAACAATGTAAAGGAGTATCAAAGAGATGATGAAATTTGTTTTTTCGCTGATTGCGCTGTTCGGGCTCGGTATCGGTGCGGCCGAGGCGGCCGATGCGCCGAAACCTTATGCCGACGTTAAAGATCCGGAAAATACGCTGCTGCTTAAATTGAAAGACGGCGACGTTTTGATTCAGATGTTTCCGGAAGACGCGCCGAACCATGTTGCCCGGATCAAGGAACTGGTTCGTCAGGGCTTTTACGACGGTCTGAAGTTTCACCGCGTGATTGACGGCTTTATGGCGTAGACCGGTGATCCGCTCGGCAACGGCACCGGCGGCAGCGGCAAGAACCTGAAAGCAGAGTTCAACAACCGTCCGCACAAACGCGGCGCCGTTTCCATGGCCCGTGCCGCCGATCCGAATTCGGCCGACAGCCAGTTTTTCATCTGCTTTGACGATTCCACTTTCCTCGACCGTCAGTATACGGTCTGGGGACAGGTCATTTCCGGCATGCAGGCGGTGGACAAGATCAAACGCGGCACCGGTCCGAACGGCATGGTCTATGATCCCGATAAAATCATTTCCATGAGTGTTGTAGCGGATTTGCAAAAATAAACCAGAGCGATTCTTGAAAATCGAAGGCGGCGGTGAAGAACTTCTTCAACGCCGCTTTTTTACGATTCGAACATCTGTGCGGGCAGGCAGATGCAGGCATCCCGGCCCGGCCGCAGGCTTGCGAAGCTTTAGGGCCGGGGGCTTGTGTTCGGAACGGTTTTGCCGCTTGCGTAAGCCGGCGGAAGATTATGTTTTCTCTTTTTGATCTGCAAGTGCAAAACGCGCTTTTCGGCTTTTCTTTTTTCTTGTCCTTAAAAACAATGAAAATCAAACAAATAGTGCGCGGTATTATAATACCTGTAATTAAAATGTTGAAAAATACGGTTTTTTTAGTTGACAAGAGAAAAACTTCCGCTATATTTGCAAACGAATTGAACAACCATCTTTAACAAAGAGAGAAAATATGAACACTTACGCAACCAAGCCATCGGACATCGAAAGAAAATGGTATGTCGTTGATGCCAGCGGTGTCGTATTGGGCAGACTTTCCGCCGAAATCGCCAAGATTCTGCGCGGCAAGCACAAGCCGAATTTCGTCCCGAACCTGGACTGCGGCGACTATGTAATCGTCATCAACGCCGAAAAAGTCAAACTGACCGGCAAAAAGCTGACGGACAAAGTTTACTATCGCCACACCGGCTGGATCGGCGGCATTAAGGAAACCACTCCGGCCAAAATCTTAGCCGGCAAGTTCCCCGGCCGTGTCATCGAAAAGGCTGTTGAAAGAATGATTTCCCGCAATCCTCTGGGCCGTCAGCAGATGACCAAACTGAGAGTATATGCCGGTGCCGAACACCCGCATACCGCCCAGAACCCGATTGTTCTGGACATTGCTTCCAAGAATCCGAAAAACAAGAGGAGTCCGTTATAATGGCTAAGTTAGAATCCTTAAAAGACATCAAAGCGTCTGCCGCGGAAACCGTTGCGGAAGTCCGCAAGCCGAAACGCGACAAATTCGGACGTTCCTATGCTACCGGCAAAAGAAAAGACGCTGTTGCCCGCGTTTGGGTAAAGCCGGGTAAAGGCAACATTACCGTCAACACCAAAACCCTGGACGAATATTTTGCCCGTCCGGTTTTGAAGATGATCATCAACCAGCCGTTTGAAGTTACCAACCGCGTCAACGAATTCGACGTCGTTTGCACGGTCAGCGGCGGCGGTTTGTCCGGCCAGGCCGGTGCGATCAAGCACGGTATTTCCAAAGCCCTGAACGATTATGAACCCGAACTGCGTCCGGTTCTGAAAGCCGCCGGCTTCCTGACCCGCGATGACAGAACGGTTGAACGTAAGAAATACGGTAAAGCCAAAGCCCGCCGTTCTTACCAGTTCTCCAAACGTTAATTGGTACCAAGAAAATATATTGTATTTTCAATGGGTTGTAAGAAATTACAACCCATTTTTTGTATTCACATAATATTCACATATCGCTTGACTTTCCTTAATTACCAATTTACCATTTTCACAAATTCTTCACAGTTTTAAGCAATTTTGAGGGCAAAATGGACGGCGATTTTTACACAGAAACTTATACTTATAGAGAAGGACGGATTCTTTTATATAAACGTCCACACTCTAAAAATTTCCAATGCCGATTGAGAGTGGAAGGGATTAAAGGTTATATTATTAAATCTTGCGATACACCTAATGAAGGTAAAGCTCTAAAATTTGCCGTGGATTTATATGATAATTTGCGTTTCAAAAAATTAAATAATCTTCCTCTGAAAACTAAAACTTTCAGACAAATTTTTGCTGATTGGTTCAAACGAGCGGACAAATCAAAATATCGTCAGGATTTTTATACCAGCCGTGCAAAACTATATTTATTTCCATATTTTGGCGATTTTAAGATAGAAGAAATAACCGAGAGTATCATTGATGATTATTGGCCTTGGCGAAAAAATTATTATCAGGAGCATCCTGAAAAGGTAAATGGAAATATTGCTAAGACACCATCAGCACAATCTTTAAAAATGGAGAAATCTGCTATTAAAGAAATTTTGGAGTATGCTCAACGCAGAGGGTATATTCGTGTCGTTCCCCAAATTAGATTTAAACCAAGAGCTAAAACTGAAAATAGAGATACTTTTTCAAAAGCTGAATATAAAAAACTTGTGATTGATTTATTCTTGTGGGGAGAGAAAAAAGCAAGAGCTGATGTGGTCTATCAACGAAAAATGCTTTATAATTTTGTGGTGTTTATGGCCAATACTGGTATCAGACCAAACGAATTTTATAAAATTAAATGGAAAGATATAACAATTCATAACCAAAATGGTATAAAGCTTCTTTACATTAATGTTCCTGATGATTCAAAAACAGGGAAAAGAACAGTTGTGAGCCTGCCAGAAGCTTATTCGTGCTATGAGAATATCAAATCTTTTTCTAAATATACCAAAGATGATGATTACTTTTTTTCCAACTATGAAGATGGCAGTTGGATGAAAAATATTTCAAAAACGTATAAAACAAAGCTAGTTGAGTTAGGATTATATCTAAGTGGTGATGGAAAACCACGCCCGCCATACTCGCTACGGCATTATTATGCAACCCAAAGATTATCAGATGGTGTACAAGTTTATGATTTGGCTCAGAATATGGGGACATCTGTTAAACAAATTGAAAACCATTATTCACATGTTTTTGCAACTCAAAAGACCAAGGAATTAATTCAAAATTCACCAAATTCCTCGCAGCAGCATTTTGAAGAAGATAAAAGAATACAAAAAGAATTGGCGAAACAAAACAAGAAACTTGATAAGATAATGGAAAAAATGAATAAAAAAGTTCAAAAAGTCGTTGCCATTTGTGCTAAGTATGAGGAAGAAGAAAATTAAGCTTTGTCAATATTATTTTTTAGCTAAACAGCAAAAATTTATTTTGGCAGATTCGTGAATTTTAAAGTATATTAAATTTACAAAAAAGAGATATTTGATAATAAAAATATATCAATTTTTGATAAATAAAGTTGTATTTACAAATATTCACTTACCAAGATTAACAGTACAAATTTCCATAGAACAACGATTTAAAAGCACAACAGTAAACCAGGCTCCTTCTATTGGTGGCTATGATACTAATCGTATTTTTACAAGAGCTATCAAAAAAGTAGTAAAAAAAGCCGATGTGAAAACAATTTGTATTGCCGACCAATATCATTTCAAAAATCTTTGCGATTACTTCACAAAAGAGCTAAATGACAATCATTTTCTTTATTTTCCTGAGGGATATTTCCTGAAAAATTGATAAATAATTTATATTAAAACAAAGGATTATGATGAGAAAAATAGGTGAAAACATAGATTATCCAACCAATGATGAAGTTAGATTTTTAATTGAAATTGCAAATTTATTGTATAGACAAGGTAAAATTCGTTCATTTCGACAATTTAGTGAGCAATATTTGAATAAAAACGGCAATTATATGAATGTTCTTTTTTATGATTTGAATATCAAGCCATCCATTGCTTCGCTAATATCTTTATATCAAAAAATCCGTGAAGAAGGTATTTTAAGTAACATTTGGCATCATTTTCAAAATCATATTTTTGGCAGAATTGCTTCACAATATCGCAGAAAGGATGTGCTGTTATGAGTTTAAAAAGAGAAATAGGAGCAGAGAAAGAGCTAAATTCTTATCTCTATTATAAGGATAAATTTGATTTTCACAAATTTTGTAATTCGTTTAAATTTCAGAATAACAGCATTTTCAGAATAATTCTGAAAACAGGAGATATTCTTTCGACAAGAATGATGTTTTTGGAAAATTTATATTCATTTAATGGTTATGTTTCAAAAAATAAATTAGGTGTTTTAGCAGTCATTTATATGCCTGATGGCAGTAATAATGTCATCATTGAAGCGAATTTCAGTATTTGTGGCGATGATTTTGAAGTATCAAATGATGCTGCTATAACAACGGCATTTGACTTCTTATCTTATATTTCTGAGTATGTTTCATTTGATTTTGAGAAGTTTCAAATAACAGATGTTAAAAAATACATTTATGAAAAATCACTCAGTGAATATTGTATGGTCTGCAACATTAGTAATCTGCTAAAACATAATAAAAATAAGAGATTTTACGAAATAAGTTTCCACGGTATCGATATTGAACATCTGAAATTGCAGCTTGATTTTCAGTTAAGGCAATATAATTTGGCTCATCCAAATAAAATCCTTTATATGCAGGGTGTATTAAATAGGACTGCGGATGGAATAATGCTTAAAGCTTATATTTCGCAGGATACGGATGACCCGAAAGAGCTTTCTGTTTCGGTATCAAGAATGCTAACTGGTTTAGAGCTTTTTCGAGGTAGGTATACGCATACGGAGGTAGATAACCCAGAAGCTCTGATTTATGGAGAGTTTCTGAATGGCGGTGTATTTGTTGGGAATATCGAAGAACTAATTGGAAAACCATAAGACCAAAGCCATAGTTTTCACTATGGCTTTTTAATATTGAGGTATTTTTTTATAAAATGATAAAGGCTGATACGACTGACTCCGTATATCTTCGAAATTTTGGCTTTTGAAACACCTTGGGCTAATAATTCCTGAATTTCATTTTCTTTTCCGGCTAGTTTTAGATTTTTATTTTTACTTCCTCGGGGCCTTCCAAGTTTAACACCTGAATTTTTTAATCTGGCAAGCGTTTCTTTGGTTCTGGCGGAAATCAGTGATTTTTCAATTGATGCAGAAATAGAAAATGCAAAAGCCAATATTTGTGAATTTAAATCGTCTCCAAGTTTGTATTTTTCTTTTGTTGTCCAAACTTGGCATCCTTTATTTAAGCATTCATATAAAATACCCATTATTTCAAAGCTTTTACGTCCAATCCTACTCAGTTCTGTTGTTATCAGAATATCGTCTTTATTTAATTTTTTAAGCAGAGAATTGAATTTTCTTTTTTTTAAATCTTTACCAGATGAAATGGTTTCTTCAATCCATTCATCAATTTTTAAGCCATTTTTTTGAGCAAATTGTTCAATTTCATAGTGTTGGTTCGCTTCATTCTGAATTTGCGAGCTAACCCTTACATATGCATAAATCATCTCTAATCCTTTTTCTTTTATTTATTGAATTAGAGTGAAAATCTAAGCTAATATGTTGAAAAATAATGAACTTTTTATTTTAACATACCTGGTAAAATAAAAAATGCAAGAAAAAAAGAATATTATATACCTAATCTGTTGAAATACTTTGTTTTCATAGGAATTAGAGGAAGATAACGGCTGGCAGAAATGAGTGTATAATTTACTGTTCTTTAAATTATTCATTAGGAGCAGAAATGAATAAAACTATACTATTTTTGATGTCATTAGGAGTTTCCTTAGGTTATAGCCATTTTGCACAGGCTATCACTAATGAAATTTATAAACAAGAACTGGAAAAGAAAAGTTTGGAATTGCTTTGGGGCGAGGAAATTACCAAAGATATTTTCAATAGTACTCCCAAAAAATCATTATACGACCAAAAAATTAATGGTTGGACACTAAAAGAAATAGAAAAAGGAAAAATTAAAATCAAGAATTTTGAGGTTGATGGCGGTCACCCACGGGATTTACCCAATAATCAGTTTATGAACAATCGTAGCATTCCTAGAATGGCTGTTCGAGATAAAGCTATGTTTGTTGATGATGACATTGATATTGGTTTAGTGCCATTATATGCCTGTCAAAATAAAGAGGAAATTAAAACAATGGAAGTATCCGATTTGGATACAGATTGTATTGAAGACCAGCAACAAAAATTTAACGACTGCATTAGAGAACAAAACAATTCACAGGGTTGTTTTATGATGTATCAGTATCACTTAACGACAGGGAATAGTCCGTGTCGAAGAACCAAGAATGTATCGTATAAAATTTGTAAAAGCGGTGTATTGTTGGGATAAAATATACGTGAAAATGTACGATTTTTTGATGCGTTTTGAAAAAGACGTTAGAATTCGGAAAAGTACATATATGGCAGAAGAAACAAAAGATTTATTAAATATTATTCAAATTGAAAGCATATGGGGTAATAAACAGACAACGGATATGTTTTATAAATTGTGGAAAGAATTGTATGAAAGTCTTCCTGAATATAAAAATAATTTTGATAAAATATTTGATGAAAACAACGAAAAAATACTAACATTTCAGACTCATATTCGTAAAGAATTAGGTATAAAAGACTAATTGAAGACTATTCACATTTTCTTCACATAAGAAATTTTGTAATAATAGCACATTGATAAATCAATATAAAAATTTAATATCAGTTCTCCAAACGTTAATTGGTACGAAGAAAATATCAAATATTTTCAATGGGTTGCAAGAAATTGCAACCCATTTTTCTTAGTTGCCTTAGTATTCAACCTCCATTTTAACGGGGGGTGAATGCTAAGGTGTCGTTAGACGCTGCTCCACGCCAATGAGCGTGGTCAAACCGTAAGGTTTGTAGCTGTTATTACTTCACATAATCTTCACATAACCTTTGACAATCCTTAATTGCAGGTTTCCCATTTTTACAAATTCTTCACAGTTTTAAGCAAATTTGGGGGCAAAATGGACGGTAATTTTTACACAGAAACTTATACTTATAGAGAAGGGCGGATTCTTTTATATAAGCGTCCAAACTCTAATTCTTCTATATAAACATCCGAATTCTAAAAATTTCCAATGCCGATTGAGAGTGGATTTTGTATTCAACAATCTGAAAGAAAAGCTGGCATTAATTTTCTGTTAGTCAGGTGGCGGCTTTATTTAAGGTTGTATTTTTTGTAAAACAATATACAATAGTTTTATAAGAAATTACGTTTTTGTAGCGGAAAACGATAAAATCCGCACATAAAGGGAGAACGTTACATGAATTATGACATAAGTAATGATGACGCTGTCATGAATGACATTAATACGTTAAAATCCCATATTGATTTGCGCAAAATTTTCATTGATGTCAGGCAGAGAAACAGGCGCTAACGGATTGGCGGTGAAATCACCCGTTGCGTTTCCAACGTATTAAAAAGAGTTTTTGATGAATATAAATCTGCGTGCAAATGCATTAAGGCGATTAAGATCAACAACTGTTCTCCGAGAGAGCCGTATGAAATCTTATTGGAAGTTGAGCTGGACGACAGCAGCAACATATATGTTAATTTGCTGCCGACAAACTCATTAAAGCGTTCTGCTCCTTATATCGGATCAATCAATAAATATATCAGCAGATTAAAATCCGGTTATGTTTATGATATGATTTTTTTTATTAAGTATGAAGCGGATAAAGGAGAAGAACCGGTAATATGCGATATAAATTATGTTTTTGTAAAAGACATAAAGAAAATATCCTTATACCAAAATTGGCAGCTGCAGACGAATATGCAAACATTTGCTTGTGTCCCGCATACAAAACCGGCAGATTTTGTGAAGAAACTCGAACGTTTGCTTGATCGGTTGGAAATCAACATCGTCAACAAAATACAAAAAAAATGCCGAAGCAAAAAAAAGGAACTGATAAAACTGAAATTTTAAGCTGTCCGTCTGTGACCGTTTTTTGAATTCCTGTCTGTTTTTTTCTTCTGAGAAGTACGCTGCCGAAGAGGTTTCGCCGTTTTGGTTTTACAGGCGGAAATGGAAATGCGCTTTGCAAAATAGTCTTGTTTTGTCGACGGAAGCGTAATTTTCTGAATCAGAGTGAAAGCCGAGAAGCATTCAGTGATCCGGTAATTTGAAAACGTTTGAGATAAACAAACCTTTCCGGGGAACGGGAGAAAACCGAAAGCTTAAGGAAAGGCGTGGAACACGGAAAGTTCCTGAACTCAACGATGATCCGTTCTGGAACGGGAAAACAAAAATTTGAGAAACGAAGCAAGAGCTTCTAAAAATGCTACAACAAATACAAGGTTCTTAGTTTGCCGTCGGTTATTACCGAACGGAGTGCTCAAAAATCCGACAGGCATGGTTTACTGTTGCTGGCCTGTAAATTAGACGTTCAAATTTACGGTCAATTACTTGGCTGTTTGATCTTGTTTTTGCTGCTTTCAGCGACAACGGCAACCTTACGGTTTTGTCGCGAATTCATTTTCCGCAGATTGACGGGCGCCATGAGACGAACTTTTCATATAATGTTTTAAGGCAACATTAACATGTCTTAATCTCGGACTTGTCTTTCCGTATAATAACGGGCGTATTTTTGCGCAACGCTGACATGCCCGGCCGAAGTGTTCAGCTTTTCCCTGATTGCGCCGATTTCCTGCGGTTCGGAAAATTTCATGTTGACGCTGATGTCTTTGCTCTTGTCATTTTCGCCGATTTTGACGTATTTTTTCAAACCTTCCCGCATGTAAGGCGGCAGTTGGGACATAACGCTTCTCAAGGCCTGGACGTTGATTCTGGCGGCAAAAATCATGGCATCCTGATTTTTGCGGAAGTCCATTTTGCCTTTTGCTTCCAGTGACTGATGCATGTCCTGCCCGATGACGAAAACCATGTTGCTGCGGTTGTTGACCAGCTTGCTGCATTTTTCTTTTTTCAGGTCTTCGCTGTGAGAGGTCAGAATTTGGTCATAAACGTCATAGACGGCACCGACCGGGAATTTGTGGTGAACGGAAACGATCTGCATGTCTGCGGTCTCGTCCCGCATTTCCCTGTTCAGCTGATGTTCCCGAGCCTTGCTTTCGTATTGCTGCTTATAATCCGGATCCTGAAAGGCCAAAGCAGCGATATCGTTTTCGCCGTTGCATAAACTGCGGATATATTTGTTGTCGATTGTCTGCATATAGATGCGATAATCGCTGTTGGTGTTGTGGCTGAGGTTATATTCTTGTTTTTGCGACAGCAGTCCGGCCACGGTTTTGAAATACAGTTCCGTGCATTTTTCCTTGTAGGCCGCTTTTCTTTTGGCTTCAATTCCCGGCTGGGCGGCTTCTTCGGGGGAAATGCCTAGCGCTTGGTCAATTTCGGCGTCGGCGGCGTCTTTGCCGACCGATTTTTCAATCATTTCCCGAAAAGCCGGATAAGTGCTGCCGAAAGAACTGCCCTGTGCCGCGTTTTTGCCTTCCGTCAGCATGGTGCCGTAAAGTTTCAGGAAGTCGGGCTTGGTGGTTCGTTTGAAGTCGTCTCTCAAGCCGCAACGAAAGTCATAGTCTTTTTTGCGGACGCTGAATTCAAAAGATGCCGTTTTGTTTTTGTCGAAAGTGTATTCTTCAATGTCTTCGCGGATCAGTTCAACGGAACTGTTTTTGCTTTTCTGCTGATTGTAGGTTTCAAAATCTGCGGCCAGTCTTTTTTTCAGGAAGCCCAGCTTGCCGTTTAATTCCTTGTGCAGTCTGTCGGCCCCCTCGTCGTCAAGTTCGCCGGAGCAGGCGGCGGCGGAAAGCTCGTCGGCGTTCTTGATGCCGGCTTCGTGCATGACGGTGGCGAGAATTTCGGCGCCGCTCATTTCGTGTTCGTCGACGGAACCGCCGGCCAGGCCGAAATAGCCGAGCTGTTTGTAGGCGTTGATCGCGCGGCTGCGGTAGATGCGCTCTTTCAGGTGGTCGACGCTTGCAATCTCGTCCAGACCGTGTTCGGCAACGATATCCAGGGCTTTTTCGTCCTCAAAGGCCTTTTCGTTGAGAGCGGCAATTTTTTTGTACAATTCTTCTATGTCGGCGCTGCCGATGTTCTGGGCGTCGGTTTTGCAGATTTCGATCAGCGAGAAAGTTGCCAGAATGCGGGTTTCGAGGGCGATCTTTTGGTTCGTTTTCTTTTTTCCTGGTTTTGCAGCCATTTTGTTCTCCGTTGGTTGATTGTTCTCAGGATACAATATTGTCATTTTTATGTCAATAAAATGTCCAAAATTTATCTTTTAAAACCGAATTGACTTTTTGTCCGTTTTGTCTTATACTTATGGCGTGAAAACACGATTTTGTTTTATTTTTAAAAAAATTATTTATGAAATCTGAAAAAAGATTCTTTAACAGTTATGTGTTCTTGCGGCGATATTTCAATATCCCCAAGGGCAAAAGGTTACGATGGTGCGTTATCAGGGAAAGTTCGGCCAAAGGTACGGAGTTGCGTCTCGGCGTTTCCGTTGCCGGTACGAACAAATATATTGATATCGCGCAGAGAAGAATCTTTTCGGAAACTTCTTCCGGGTTGATTGACAGATGTGTTTTTCCGGCCCGAAGAAGCTGTTTCGGTAAAAACTACGTGTACACCACCGAAAACGGCTGGTCGATCACCAAACCCAAAGATTACATCATGGACGTTTACAGAAGTTCGTGGTGGCGTCCGGGCATTACCGAAAGGGAGAGATTCCTTTAAGTAAGAAAGCCTGTCGTCCTTAACCGGACGGTCAGGCTTTCTGTTTTTTAAACCGAAGCGTCAAATCGGCAAAAGGACGGTTGTTTTTGTTTTTTGCCGGTATATCTTATAGAGGCATTGTATTTTAACGGAGGTTAACATGAAAAATCTGAAAACTGCCTTAGCCGTTTTGTTGCTGTCCGGTCTGGCGCTGCCGGCGTCGGCCGGATTTTCCGGCCCGTCCAAGAATAATGCCGCTACGGTGGCCGAAGCCAAAGAAATGCCGGACGAGAGTTATGTCGTTTTGCAGGGATATATCGAAAGCAGTCTCGGCAGCGAGGAATATATGTTCAAAGATGACAGCGGTTCAATCAAAATCGAAATTGACGACGACGACTGGAACGGCCTGACCGTCGGACCCGACGACAAAGTGGAAATTCAGGGCGAAGTCGATACCCATATGGTGAAACCGACCGACATTGAAGTTGACATTATTCGTCTGGTTAAGTAAACGGCAGACAAAAAAGCCCCCGGTCTGAACGGGGGCTCTTTTTATGATTCGAACGTCTGCGTAAGCAGGTGGATGCAGACATGCCGGCCCGGCCGTAAGGCTTGCGCAGCTTCGGGCCGGGCATTTGAGGTTCGGAATGGTTAATATCATCGGCATTAGCCGGTGGAAGTTTATGAAAAAACGATGCTTGTCCGCGTTTTTTCAACTCTGCGTTTCAGCCGGCAGGCTCAGACGGCTTCCGGCAGACTGAGCTCTTTCAGCCGCTCGTCGATGATCAGCCGGGCGCCGGTGGAGGCGATCACTTCCTCAAGCGAAAACGCCGGATTGATTTCTTTCAGCACCAGCCCCTCGGGCGTAACCTCGATTACACCGCGTTCGGTGACGATCAGGTCGACTTCGTTTGCCGCCGTCAGCGGCAGGGTACATTTTTCAACAATCCGCGGCGCGCCTTTGCTGGTATGTTCCATGGCGATGATCACTCTTTTGGCGCCGACTACCAGGTCCATGGCGCCGCCCATGCCGGGGACGAAGGCGCCGGGAATCATCCAGTTGGCCAGGTTGCCTTGTTCGTCAACCTGCAGGGCGCCGAGAACGGTGGCGTTGACGTGTCCTCCGCGGATCATGGTAAAAGCGGCGGGCGAGTCGAAAAACACGGCGCCCGGTTTGGTCGTTACCGCGATTCCGCCGGCATTGGTAACTTTCGGGTTGTCGCCGGCGGCGCCGTCATGCGGGCCGACCCCGAGCAAGCCGTTTTCCGACTGAAAAATGACATGCATATTGTGCGGAATGTAATTGGCGACTTCCGTCGGCAGGCCGATGCCCAGAGTGATGACGTCGCCTTCGGCAAATTCCTTTGCCACCCGGCGGGCGATGATTTCGCGGCATTGTTCTTTGGAAAGCATGTTAATCCTCGTTAGATTTGACGATATAGTCGATGAAAATTCCGGGAATGGTGATTTCTGCCGGATTAAGCGGCTCGTCGCAAAGTTCGTCGACTTCGGCGATGACGGTTTCGGCGGCGGTGGCCATCACCGGGTTGTAATTGCGGGTGGTGCCGTCGAGAAACAGGTTGCCGAAGCGGTCGGCCTTGCCGGCGTAAACCAGTGCCACATCTGCCCGAAGCGGTTTTTCCAGCAGGTATTTGCGGCCGTCCTGTTCAATTACGGTTTTGCCTTTTTCCACCACCGTGCCGACACCCGTCGGTGTCAGAAAACCGCCGAGTCCGGCGCCGCCGCAGCGGATTCTTTCAGCCAGCGTTCCCAGCGGCACCAGTTCCACCTCCAGTTCGCCGGCGTTCATCTGGCGGCCGGTTTCGGGGTTGGTGCCGATATGGCCGACGATCGCCTTTTTAACCAGCCGGTTGGCAATCAGCCGGCCGCGGTCATGTTCGGGATAAGAAGTGTCGTTGGCAATCAGGGTCAGGTTGCCGGTTTTGTTTTTTATGATTTCTTCAATAACTTTTACGGGGGTGCCGCAGCGCAAAAAGCCGCCGACCATCAGCGAGCAGTTTTCGCGGATCATTTTTCCGGCTTCTTCCGCCGATACAATTTTTTTCATCAGTCTTAGTCTTTGTTAAAACACGGGCTGCATTATAACCGAAAAATTTTTAAAAGTCATCATTTTTCATCGTCAGCCGTTTTTTTCAACAAAGCGGTTGATCGGCAAACGAAGAACTGATAATGTTTCAAATATCGGTGTTTTTGTATCATGAGGGAAAATGAAAATGGACGCGAAACGGGAAAGCGCGGCGGATTTGAGCAATTTGATCCTTTATAATCCGGAAACCGGCAAAACGCGAAAAATCAGGCCGGGGTTCAGCTGGCTGTTTTTACTCATCGGACCGTTCGGTTTTTTCTTTCGCGGAATGGTCAAAGAAGGGCTGCTCTGGGTGCTGGGACTGGCCGTCGCCTGCCGCTTGTTTGATAGCGAGGTCGGTTATTATCCGCTGTTTGATTTCAAACATGTCGGTTACGGAGTCGGGATCGCCTTGGCGTTTATCGGCAACTACTACTGCCTGGAAAAACTGCTGGAGCAGGGATACAATCTGGACCGGACCTCGCCGCTTGCCGCGGCGGATACGCTTAAACGGTGTTGGAAATATCTGAAAAACGACCGTTATGCGGAAATCCGTCACAAACTGGAACAGGTCGCCGCGCGGGACGGTGCATAGAAAATGGCGGCGGTTCATCTGATCGTCGGTTATATGGGATTCGGCAAAACCTTTTTCGCCCGGCGGCTTGAGCGCGAATTGCCGGCGGTGCGTTTTACCCATGACAGGTTTATGCATGCCCTGTACGGACGAAATCTGCCGGAAGAGGAGTTTCGCGATGCCTGGCAGCGGGTTGACGCTTTGATCTGGAAGCTGGCGGAGCAGACGGTAAAAGCCGGCGCTCACGCGATTCTCGATTACGGTTTTTGGAGCAGGGAAGCGCGGCGCCGGGCGTATGAACGGGCGCGGAAGCTGACCGAAGACGTCGTTTTCCATCAGCTGCGCTGCGACAGGGAAACAGCGCTGGCCCGGGTGCTTGCGCGCAATGCCGAAGACGATGATTCGCTTTTGATCGATCGCGCCTGTTTTGAACGCTTTTGGCCGCAGTATGAAGAAATTTCCGCGGCCGAAAATTATCCTGTCGTCAAATTTTATGATACGAATTTTTGGGGAAAGAAATAAAAAAATGATGAAACTGCTGACGGCTCTGGTGCTTATTGAAGCTTTGCTGCTGATATGGGTTTTTGCGGTGGAACCGCGGTTGCTCCGGGTCAGCCGCTATCAGCTGGAAGCGCCGGACATGAAGGGGCTGAAAATGGTTTTTGCCTCCGATTTCCATCTGACCCCGGGTTCAAAGGAAAGGCTGCGTAAAATCGTGGCGGCCATCAATGCCGAAAAGCCGGATATAGTGCTTTTGGGCGGCGATTTTGCCAAAGGTCATTTGCGGTCGGTATCGATGCCGGCGGAAGAAATAGCCGTCGGTCTGGCGGAAATAAAAGCTCCGGCCGGTGTCTTTGCCGTGCTCGGCAACCATGACGAATGGTACGGCAAGAAAGAGATGGCGGCGGCGCTTGCCGCCCGCGGCATCATGGTTTTGCAAAATGACGGCCGGCAGATTGATTATCAGGGCATTTCCTTTTATCTCGGCGGGGTGGAAGACGTTTCGACCGGCCGTCCGGACGTCGGCCGCGCTTTGTCCGGCGCTGTCGGTGCTGCGGTTTTGCTTTCCCACTCGCCGGACGTTTTTCCCGAAGTTCCCGCGCAAACGGTGCTGACGCTGGCCGGCCATACCCACGGCGGGCAGGTTTATGTTCCCGGTTTCGGTGCGCCGATAGCCAATTCCCGTTACGGACAGAAATATCTGCGCGGGCTAAAGGAGGAAAACGGCCGCCGGCTGATTACCTCGGTCGGGCTCGGTACCAGTATTCTGCCGGTGCGTTTTTGCAGCGTGCCGGAAATTGTGTCGATTGAATGGCGGTGACTGTTTTCTGTCCGATTTTTTGACAAAATTCTTGCTTTAATTGTTTTTTGCGGTTATACTGATTTCGTCAACAGAATTATTAACCAATTAAAAACAATCGTATGGAAAAGAAAGAATTCACCCAAAGCTTTTTCCGCTTTGAAATTACGCAGACCACCAAAGTTCTGATGTATAAAATTCGCATGGGCGACGGCAAACGCTGGAATATTGACGGCGACGAAGAATGCGGTCATATCACCCTCATGGAGCCCGGACGTTCGGTAAACAACACGCTGGTGCTGCTCGGACAGGGATATATGCGGATCATCACCGCCTGCAGCGGATACGAATATCTGATACAGGACAAGGAAGACGGTGACGGGGCGGAAGTGACCTTCAGCGGTCCGGTCAACGCGCTGCTGGCTCAGTCGTTGATGCCGCGGATGAGGTATGTGCCCGGTACCCTGCGGGGAATGTCGGAAGACATGCCCGACTATGCGCCGATCGGCGAATTTATGCGGATTCGCGAAAAACGCCGCGCCGGCGATCCCAATCCTCAGGATGCGCACGGCTGGCGGGTGAACATGAAGTTCAACAACGAACTGGTGCCGTATTTTCCGCCGTTTGAGGGAGAAATGCGGGAAAATCCGAAAAAGCGGCGTCGTCGCGAACGGACCGGCAAATTCGCCCGTCGGTAGCATGCAACGGCCGTTAAACCGATAAAAAAAAGAGCGGGACCTTTGCGGTCCGGCTCTTTTTTTGTGAAAAACCGGTTTTACAGACGCCCGGCCAGAAAATCGAGACTGCGCAGTTTTGCCAAATCTTCTTCACCGCATTCAGGTATGAAATAACTTCTGAAATATTCTTCGGAAAAGTTTTGAACTCGGGAAATGAGGTTTTGAGCCGGGCGGTCGAAAATCTGCCGCCAGTCGTCCGCTTCAAACATAATTTCGGTTCCCGGACGCAGGCCGACGTTAAACATCCGCCTGACATTGGGTTCGTGCGAAACGGCTGCGATCGTGTCGCCGTCCTGCCTTTCGGCCAGGGCAATCAGTCTGTTTTTGCACTCATGCGCCCGGTCGGAACAATTTTCCGCCAGCAGTTCCTCGTCTTCGGTTTCAGCCCCGTCCATTGCCAGCGCGATCACCCGTGCCGTCTGTCTGCACCGGAGTACCGGAGAAGTGAAAACCGTTGCGGCGCGGCCCGTTTCCCGCCGGATCAGCTTTGCCCGGGCGAAAACCGCCTTTGCGCCGTCGGCGTCAAGCTCTCCGCTGCCGTCGTATTCGCCGTGTCTGAAAATGATGATTCTTTTCATGATGTTGAGCTTCTTGGTAAAAACTGTGGAAAAGATAACACAAAGAAAATGCCGAAACAAGTTTTTGCTTTAAAAAAACTCTGCGGAGATTACAATTGTCCGCTTAAGAGGAAGAAGTTATGGAATTGTCCGTTTTTTTATGCATTGGCGCGATTTTCTCCGGAATTGTTTATCTGACGGGGAGAAAGCTTGCGTGGAAATCGCTTATGCGCCGGGAAAACAAAACGGCGGCGTTGCATTATGCGCTTAAAAATCACCGTAAAGTGCCGCTGCGGATCATCCGGCGTTTGCTCCGGGAAGGCGCCGACGTCAATCATGTCGGCGTATTCGGCGAACCGCCTCTGGTTGCGGCTTTGTCGCGGCGGCAGCCGCTGCCGGTGATCCGCGAACTGATCAAAGCCGGCGCGTCGCTCGCCGGTGACGGGGATTTGCGCAAAAATCCGCTGATGGCCGCGGTTTTTTATCGCAATCGGCCGGAAATCGTAAACGAATTACTGAATGCCGGCGCCGACCCGAAAGTCTGTCTGGACGACGGTAGTCCGCTGTTGACGGTGGCGGCCTGTTTTTATCATTGTTCCGAATTGCTGGAACTGCTGTTGGAAAAAGGCTGTGAATTAAACAGGAAAAATTTTGAGGGAATGACGGCCTTGTGTGCCGCGGCCTGCTACGGAAGTTTTCCCCGGAACATAAAACGGCTGCTGGCTCTCGGTGCGGACGGGAACATTGCCGATCAGACGGGGAAAACGGCCGCCGACTATTTGCGCGGCAATTATAAAATCGGCTGGCGGCCGGATTTGCGCCGGTTGTTGCCGAAGACGAAAAAAGCGGGAACCGGAAATTTAAAAAAATAAAAAGGGGGCGGTTCCTGCCGCTCCCTTTCTTGAATTTCAGTCTTAGTAAGAATATCAGCCGAGTTCGACCAGCGGTCTGTCCTCGTTGCCGTAAACCGGAACAAAACGCTTGAACCGCGCTTTTTGCACCGTTTGCGCCTGATATCTTTTGTAAGTTCCCGGAAACAGCCGGCCGTTTTCATCCAGATGTTCTTTTACCCATACCGGAGGAATGTAAGCGCGATAGCGGATTCCGTCAATTTCTACCGTTCCGTGAGCCGTGTTGTGCTTAACCCGGACGATCCGAAAAGTCAGTTTTTGGTCTTTCAGCCGCGTTTCGTAACGATGGCGCATTATGCGAACGCACCACGAAGCGAGAAACAGGTTTGCCGTCATCAGCAGCCACAGATAAAAATGCTGCAATGTTCCGCCGGAAATCAGCAAAACGGCGCCCATATTCAAAAACATGCTGCCTTGAACCAGGTTGTGCCATTGTTTTTGCCGGTGCGGGGTTTTAACGGTGCGGTAAAGAATAACGGACAAAGCTGCGGTAAAATTACCCAAAGCCCACAAATACATTAAAAAGAACAGTAATTTTTCAATCATAAGCAATATGAATTTAATTGTTAATAATAATCCAATAATCAAATTGAGCACACCAATATATAAAGTTAAAAACGGAAGTCAAGGGGAAATGAGAAAAAATTTTATTGTATGCCTGGCAGAGTCCCCCGAGTTTGCCCTGGGCCGAATGCTTAAGGTGTCGGGACAACGCTGTTCCGCGCTTTGGACATGGCCAAAACCCCGGCTTTGCAGCTGTTTTAGAAATCCCGGTCGGACGGGAAATGTTCGGTTTCCGGTTCCGAATTTAACCGGCTTATGTGTGGCCTGGGAACACCCGGTTCGGGCGGGGATGCCTGTTTCCGAAAGGGAGAAAGAGGGACGGTTGTTTTTTTATAAAAAATGCCGTAAACTCAGCGATGCAAACATAAACAGAAAGGAAAAAACATGGAACCGGATTTTTCCCGCCGCCTCTCTCCGGCCGTCTATCGGGGGGACGCTTTTGAACTGGCACAAAATCACCTTCTCGGCGCCTATTTGTGCAGCGAAATCGACGGCGAACTGACTGCCGGCATGATCACCGAACTGGAAGTTTATATCGGCAGCTGCGACAAGGCCTGCCATGCCTGGCCGAACAAGAAAACGCCGCGGACGGCAACCATGTTCAAACCCGGCGGCTGCGCCTACGTCTTTTTCGTTTACGGCATGTATAATCAGTTTAACGTGGTGGCCGGGCCGGAAGGAACCGCCAACGCCGTTCTGATCCGCTCGCTGGAACCGGTGTCCGGGCTGGAAACGATGATGCGCCGGCGCAAATGCGAAAATCCGGCCAACCTGACTACCGGCCCCGGAAAACTCTGTCAGGCGCTGGCTGTTACCCGCCGCGAACATGACGGTATCGACCTTGGCGGAAACACCGTCTGGATCAGTCCCGGCAAAGGCGGTTATCCTTTTGTTGCCCGTCCGCGGATCGGAATTGATTATGCCGAAGAGTATAAGGACAAGCCCTGGCGTTTTTACATTAAAGACAACCGCTTTGTCAGCAAAAAGTAAATTTTGCGGGAGACGGACGAAAAAGCGAAGAAGGGGTATGCAACGTATCAACGTACGTTTTTGCAACAAAAAACACCTTCCGTAAACAGCCTTCCGTAAGGGAATTTTGCGAAAGATATGCGGGAAACTTAAAGAAAGACGCATGCAACGCGTTGAACTGCATGTTTATGGCAACAAAAAACACCTTCCGTTTTAAGGAAGGTGCGGTGCAGATGAAAAATCAGCCTCGGAGCAGTTGTTTCCGGTGCGCCGTTTGGTTGATGAAGTCTTTGACGTAGCAACGTTTTTCTTCGCCCTGTTGGAACTCAAAAACAACTCTGTCGCCTTTTTCCGCCAACAAAATAAGCTCCAGTATCTCTTCGTCTTCTTTCAGGTCGATGAAGAAGGCGAAATAACTTCCGTCCGCGGTTGCGGCCAGATATTTCAGAATGTTGCCGTCTTCTTTGCCGTGTTTGTAAAAAGGAGCCCGGACAATGCTGCGAAGGGTAACTTCTGCCTTGAATCCGTCGGCGGTTTTCAAAACTTGTGTCTGCATTTGTGTGTCGGTGTTAAAAAATTAATAATTTTTTCTTTCGGAGATTAATACGGCCTCAGTCCGTAGTTGAAGTCCAGCATGCCGGTAAGCACTTTCAGACGCTTCAGGCAGCGGTCGTTTCTTTCAATCTTTTCTTCCCTGTCCGTTTCCGTATCCTGCCAGGTTTGTACGATTTCGGCTTCGCATTTTTCAATCAGCCGCAACAAGCCTTCCCTGTGCAGAATTTCTTCGATGTACCAGTCCTGGTTGACGAGCGTCAGTTTCCAGAAAAAGTCGTCAAATTCCGGAGAATCCGGAAGAATGGGGTCGGCCAGCCATTTTTTTCTTAAACCGTGGTTGTACGCAAAGCTGAAAACAAAGCCCCCGCCGACCAGCAGATAGAGAAAAAGGGCAAACGCCGCAATTACGGGCGAGAAAAAGCAAAAAGCCAAAATTCCGCCGGCAATCCCCAGGATCGCAAAAAATGCAAATAAAGTTTTCATTGTGAATGATGATTAAGTTAATAATTATGTTCTTTGGACAAAATACTGCGGAAGACGTTTTGTGTCAATATCAAAATGGGGACAAAATGGCGGCAGTCCGGCAAATGCGGATAAACTTTCCGCAAGCCGGCGCAAGCGGTATTGGTTCGTTTGAACTTCAAACGCCCGCTCAAAACTTTGCAAGCCTTTATGATTGAACCGAAATGGCCGCGTCTGCCTGCTCTTCGTTCTAAGCATAAAAAAAGCATCTTTCTTTTGAAAGATACTTTTGATTTTTTTGCGGATTACGCTTGGATCGTTTTGCTGGTAAAATAATCCAAGCTGGAACAGGCGGGATCGTAATCGAATTTGACCTCGTCATTTTCCTTCGTCAGCATGAGCATATCAAAAACTTTGATTGCATATCGGCAAAAAACGAAAATACTTTTCCGTCCTCGGTGAGGATGGAACATTTTGCTTTTGTTTCTGCTTTTTTGCCATTCGGAAGAACCGGAAAAAGGGCGATTCTCTGTATGGTTGCTTCGACATAAACGCTTCCGCAAATATAATTGATACTGGTTTTCATAATTTTTTGTTTAATAATTGTTTATACAGACAACAGATAACAAAGAATGCTTTTTGTCCGTCATATTTCTGATTGTTGCCGGTTAGTCGGATTGTACAACGAAAAATGCCGGCTGCAAACAACCGGCATTGAAAAACTGTATCTTTCGGCAGATAATTACTTCAGCTTCTTTTCAACGAATTCTTCGTGTTTTTTCGACTTCTTGTCGTATTTTTTCATGGACAGCTTTTCCGGATGGGTTCTCGGATTTTTTTCGGCAACGAAAAATGTACCGGTTCCGGCGGTGCTTTCCATTTTAACTTTAACTTTGATTGCTTTTGCCATGTCTTTATACTCTTAAAATTTTAGTGTTAAACGCAAGTTTTTCTGTAATATAGCGTTTTTTGCGGGCTTGTCAATAGCTTTTTACGGCGGGCTTTAAAGCGCGAAAGACCGCATGTTTTGTCAACATGCGGTCTTGTTGCGGTTTGCTGCCGGCTTAGGGCCGGGCAGGGCCGAGAATGCGGGTTCCGTTCCACAGGGCGCCGACGATATTGTCGCCTTCGCACTCAATTACGATACTGTCGCCGCGCTGGGGTTTTCGATCGCCGAAAAGGATGCAGGGCAGCGAAAACGGCGTGGACATTTCCGGCCAGATTCCATACTTGTCGTCCCGCTTTTCAACGGAAGCGACGGTCAGATTTCTTTCTAACATAAGCAAAAAATTAATTGGGTTGATGAATTATTGTTAAAGGGTTTTTCCCCTGACTTCCTTTCCGTTGAGAAATATCCGGGAAACAATGCTTCCGTCCGTCTGTTCTTCCTGCCGGATTCCGAACATGTCTCCGGCCTTCGGACGGGAAACGCCGCGAAATTGGCTTTTGTAAATTTCGAGCGAACTGCCGTCTGTGAAAAACAAAGTGTAAAGCAAATTGCTGGTCATCACTTTTTCGATTTTTGCGTCTGTCATAACGTATGAAGTTTTAATTGATTAATAATAATTTTCAGAAACCTTATTTTAACAAGCCCGCCGTTTTTTGTCAACCGGCCTGTTTGATCAGGCCGAATTTCTTCTTGCCCTGAGCGATTTTTATTTGTCCGTCAACAATGTCGCTTTCGTCGAAAACGTAATTTTCGTCGCTGATCGCCCGGTCGTTGACGCGGATGCCGTTTTGCTTGATCAGCCGCCGCACTTCGCCTTTGCTGGCGCAGAAGCCGATTTCGACAAAGGCGTCGAGAACCGACAGGCCGGTGATGTTGTCTTTTTCCAGGGTCGGCAGTTCGCCGCCGATGCCGCCCTGTTCAAAAGTTTTGACCGCCGTTTCTTCGGCCGCTTTTGCTTCGTCAAAACCGCGGCAGATTTTTGTTGCCTCAAAGGCAAGGATCTTTTTGGCCTCGTTGATTTCCTGGTCTTTCAAGTCTTCCAGACGGCGGATTTCGTCCATCGGCAGGTCGGTGTAAATGCGTAGGCATTTGCCCACTTCGGCGTCGCCGATGTTGCGGAAATACTGATAATAGTCATAAGCCGGCAGTTTGTCTTCGTTGATCCAGACGGCGTTGCCTTCCGACTTGCCCATTTTCCGTCCGGCGGAGTCGGTGATGATCGGGCTGGTAAAACCGAACAGTTCAACGTCGTATTTGCGGCGGCCGAGTTCGGTGCCGGAGGTAATGTTGCCCCACTGGTCGGAACCGGCAATCTGGGCGCGGCAGCCGTATTTCCGGTAGAGTTCGCAGAAATCGTAACCCTGCAGCAGCATATAGTTAAATTCGAGAAAACTCATCGGCTGTTCGCGATCCAGCCGGCTTTTGACGCTGTCCATGGTCAGCATTCGGTTGACCGAGTAATAGGTGCCGATGTCGCGCAGGAAGGAAAGGTAGTTGATGTCTTTGAACCAGTCCCAGTTGTCAACCATCACCGCGTCGTTCCTGCCGTCGCCGAACTTTAAGAATTTGCCGAAAGACTTTTTCAGTCCTTCAATGTTGTGCGCCAGTGTTTCTTCGCTCAAAAAAGGTCGCAGCTTGTCTTTGCCCGAAGGGTCGCCGATGCGGGCGGTGGCGCCGCCGACCAGCGTCAGCGGCTTGTGGCCGCATTTCTGGAACCAACGCATCATCATCAGCGGCACAATGTGCCCGACGTGCAGACTGTCGCCGGTCGGGTCGGAGCCGAGATAGCCGACGGCCGGCGTGCCTTTTTGTTCGCACTCGGAAAGGTATTGGTCGAACCCTTCCTCGTTGGTGCATTGGTTGTAAAAACCGCGCTCAAGCATAATGTTAAAGAATTCTGATTTGAAATGACTCATTTTTCCTGCCTTTAATGATGAATTTTTAACGCATATTAGCATATAATTCGCGCAGTGCAAGCAATCTGTTGTTGCCGGCTGTCTTTTCTTCCGTATGTTTTTTGAGATTTTGTCCGTATTTTCGAAACGCGCCGGTAAATTTGCCGGTACCGGCATAAAAGGCATTGCTGATTGTCTTGACCGGCTTAAACGGGCTGAATTTGAAAACGGCGATATGCTGCTGACAAAAGAATGCCGGTTTGCGGTATAAAAAAACGACCTCGGATTTTGTTCCAAGATCGTTGTTGAAGCTTGCCCGGTTCGGTTATCTGTCTTTTATTGCCTTAAAAATGTTGTAGCCGAACACTCCTGAAAAATACCCGATGGCAAAAGATACGGAATGTTCCCAGGCGCCGAAATAATTGACATGATATACCCACGCGGTAAATCCGTTGAATATCAGAAGAAATACCAGTGCATTCAAAAAGCTTTCTCCCAATATACTGAAAAACTTTTGTGTATTCATTTTTTAGAGTTTTAATAATTACATAATCCTTAACCAAGTGAAAAAATTATATCATGCTTTAATCGGAAAGTAAATATGTTTTTGTCAAAAGCCGTCTCGGAGATTCGTTTTTGTCCGGCGCGGCAAGGCGTGTGCGGTAAGACAGGCCGCCTTTCAAGACAAAGCCTTTCGTCCTTATGGGGACGGAAGGCTTTTTTGCGCCGGTATACAAATTATTAACCCCTTAAAGCCTATACTGAAACAAATGCGGTTACAATTTTTTTTAATTAATGAATGAACAACATAAAAAACACAACGACATTGGGAATTGCCGGTTCAACTTCTCTCGACGGGCTGGGACTGGCTTTGATGGAAACCGACGGCATAGACGTTTATCGGCAGGGGCCGGCGTTTGTCATTCCTTATGAAGAGGAACTGCTTGAACAGATACGTTCGGTTTTGGGAAAACGCGCGGATTCTCCCGAACATGCGGCGGAAATCCGCCGGGCGGAAACGGCTTTTACCGAATTTGCCGCCGCCGCGGTGAAGGATTTTGTCCGTGAAGAAGGCGTTTCCCCGGACATTCTGGGCTTTGCCGGCCATACCATATGTCACCGTCCGTCGGAACATTACACTCACCAGATAGGCGACGGACGCCGGCTGGCGGAACTGACCGGCATAAAAACGGCGGCCCGTTTTCGCAGCGCGGACATTCTGGCCGGCGGACAGGGGGCGCCGTTTGCCCCGGTGTATTACGAGGCGCTGACGGCCAAAATGCGGCGTCCGCTGGCGGTAATTGACGTCGGCGGCACTTCGGAGGTGGTTTGGTTCGGCACCAGCGGGGAAATGAAAGCTTTTGTCAGCGGTCCCGGCAATGCGGTAATCAACGACTGGGTGATGAAACACGGCGGCATGCATATCGACTATAACGGCAGGCTGGCGATCACCGGCCGGGTTGACGAAAAGATTCTGGCCGTGCTGATGCACCACAAATATATTGCGCTTAATCCGCCGAAAGCCTGTGACCGTACGGTTTTTGCCGAGAAGATGGAACATCTGGAAGGATTGTCGCTGGAAGACGGCGCGGCAACGGCGACGGCGTTTGTGGCGGAATCGATTGCCTATTCGATGGCGCTTTACCTGCCGGAACCGCCGGAAGAAGCGATTGTCTGCGGCGGCGGCGCCAAAAACCCGACCCTGATGCGTTTTTTGCGGCAGCGGCTGCCGAATATGACGGTTAAAACCGCAGTTGAAGCCGGCTGGCAGCCGGAAGCCGTCGACGCTCAGGAGGCGGCGTTTTGGGCGGTTCGCCGGCTGCATTGGCTGCCGCTCAGTTTTCCCGCAACCACCGGCGCGGTCGAACCTGTTATCGGCGGTGAAATTTTTGAACCGCAGGGCTGACCGTTATTCTTTTTTCCCGAACGAAAATCTGATGCCGGCGACGGAAAAGCGTTTTTTTGCCGGTTTTTGCATTCGTTTGAACGCTTTCAGATAACGGAATTTCTTTTGTTCTTCCGACGTATATTCCGCCGGATAGCGCATAAATTCCCGCATGCGGCGGCGAAATTCCCGGCGCAGGTCCGGATCTTTCAGCAGACTGTAGTTCCAGGTGAACAGGGCCATGTTGCGGTCGATCAGATAAAAGTCCGTTTCGCGGAAAGCTTCCGGCGTCAGTTTCCGCCGCAGTCTTTCCTTCAGGCCGCAATATCCTTTCAGCTGTTGTTCGCCGAGGTCGGAAAGGCGTTTGCTCAGGCTGTGTTCGTTGTCTTTGCGGTAAAAATAAAAGACGTTGCCGCTGACGGCAAGGCGTTCGGCCGCCAGCAGGGCTTCCGCCCAGAAGCACAGGTCTTCTCCGATAAAGGTGGAAAGCGGAAACTCCAGCCCCCGTTCGCGGATCATCCGCGTACGGTAGAACTTGCCGGCGGCGGTGCCGTGGACGTAATAGAGCAGGTCTTTGCCTTCTGCGTAGCTAAACGCCCGGTCGCCGAACCGGCGGTAAAGTTCGTCAAGCAGAGGGCACCTGTGATACAGTTCGTTTTCGCAGGCCGCATAGTTAAACAGCAGAATGTCCGTTTGCAGACGTTCCGCTTCAAAGCAAAGGTAACCGAGTGCCTGCCGGTCGATTCTGTCGTCAGCGTCGACAAACGTCAGATAACGCCCCCGCGCGGCTTTGATGCCGCGGTTGCGGGCGGCGGAAACGCCGGCGTTTTCCTGATGAATGACTTTCAGCCGCCGGTCGCGGGCAGCAAATTCGTCAAGAATTTTTCCCGAACCGTCGGTCGAGCCGTCGTCGACGGCGATGATTTCGATTTCCTTCAGCGTTTGCCCAAACAGACTGTCAAGACATTCCCGCAGGTACGGTTCGGCATTGTAAACCGGTACGACGACGGAAACCAAAGGCGCTTCGCTCATGACACTTCTCCGAAATTGCCGAACATTTCGTCGGTTTCCGCGCAGATGACCGGCTTTCCGCTTTTTTCCGCAATCTGCCGGGCCTGCCGGCTGTTCGATTCGACAAACAAAATGCAGTCGTCGAGCCGTTTGTACGTTTCCGCCTTGAAGTCGGCGTGGCAGCCGAGGCAGATTCGTTCTTCTTTGCTGGCGACGTTGAGCATGTACAGTTTGTCATATTGCACGCCGTTTTCCCGCAGCCATTGTTCGGTTTGCGGCCGGTATTTTTCCAGCCGGCTGGTGACCAGGGCGGCGATTTTGTAACCGGGGATGTAAAGCGGCCGCGCATGCAGCAGGAAATCGACGTATTTCGGGCCGTCGTCGTTTTGTTCTTCGCTCGGGTCAAAGCAAAGGACGCCGTCAATGTCAAAGCAGGCCCGGCCGGCGACGGCATGGTTGAGGTAGTTCCATTGGAACAGCCGCGGCGTCGGCACCGTTTCAAAAAAGATGTCCGGTTTGGGGTCGGCCTTGGGATGGGAATAAATGCAAAGATACGTCAGTTCGTATTTTCCGGCAAGCGGTGCCAGAATTTCTCTGGTCTTTTTCAGCGCGCTGCCGGAATAAACGGAGTCGTCCACCACCAGCACCTGCCGGACGGTTCCTTCTTTGAGCGGACGGTTGCCGTTTGCCGGCCGGCAGCCGTTGACGAATTCGTTGAGCGAGCAGGCCGGTTTGTTTAAAAACAGGGCGATCATGTAAGCCGGGATGATTCCCGACCGCGGCACGCCGACGACAAGATCGACGTTTTCCGGCAGTTTGCGCAGATTGCTGCGGATGCAAAATGCCAGCTGGTTAAAACCGCGGAAATGCAGGTCACTTTTTGCCGAACGGACGGGAACGGCCTTTTCCTTTTTGTGATAAGCGATTTTTATGCCTGCCAGACGGACGACGCGTTTGTTTCCCAGCTTTGTTTTCTTGAACAACAGGTCTTTTATCGGCGCTTCGTTTTTGAACTGGCGCTTGAAGAGGGCTTTGGGCAAAAAAGCTTTAAACAGTTTGAGCAACTTGTGTTTCTGCCAGCAGCCGGCGGTTTGTTTGTATTCATAAGCGAAGGAATGGACGATCCGCGCATAAAACCGGTCGATGATCCGTTGCCGGAAATGTCGCCGCTCGAGTTCGTCGCGCACATAACGCGCCGCCATGACGATGTTTGCGGCACAGCGTCCGCGCGATGCCGAAATGTTGCCGGAAATGCCGATGCGGTAGTTGTACAAAGCTTCCCGGACGGTGCATATCCGCGCGGCTTCGGCCAGGGCAAGCACACCGAAAGCGACGTCGTTGCAGGAAGAAAGGTTTTGAAAGCGGATGTCTTTGCCGATGACAAAGTCGCGGCGGTAAAGTTTGTTCCAGACGGCGGAGTTGGTAAAAAGGAACGTTCCGGCATCCGGCAGGGAAAACGGTTCCGCCGGCGGCAGCCGGTTGACGACAAGGGTGTTTTTCATCAGCGTCTTTTTTCCGTCAACGTCTAAAAAATTTGCCTGACAAATTACCATGTCGCTGTCGGTCTCTTCTCCCCGGCGGTACATTTTTTCCGCCAGACCGGGGGCGGCAATGTCGTCGGCGTCGGCAAACCACAGCCATTTGCCGCGTGCGGCTTCAATGCCGCGGTTGCGGGCGGCGGCCGCGCCGCTGCGCTTGAGGGAAATGACCTTCAGCCGTTTGTCGCGGGCGGCGTATTCGGCAAGCAATTGCCCCGAACCGTCAGTCGAGCCGTCGTCGACGGCAATGATTTCGATTTCCTTCAGCGTTTGTTCAAGCAGGCTTTCCAAAGCCGGCTTCAGGTAAACGCCGGCGTTGTAAACGGGCATGATGACGCTTACCGGGATACTTTTCTCTGCCATGATGATGTTTTCTCCGTAATAAAAAGCAAAACCACCTTGCAAAGGTGGTCGGAGAGTTCAACATCACACATAATCACATGACCTTTTGGCCTTTAAATCCGCGAACGGATTCTGAACATACGCCAAAAGCTCCCCGACCATATTCCGGCTAGGGAAAGATAACGGTGCATAATATATGCACGAAAAATAACGATGCCATATACCATGCACCGGATTATGTAGAGCTGTTGAAGGCTCCGCACCTTTTAAAGGCGCTGAAATGCAGACCCTGCATTCCGCCGTCCAGAATAGAGGGAATAAAACAAAAGTCAATATCTGTTTTGCAGCGGAAAAGGGCAAAAGAAAAACCTTTCTGCCGGCGGCAAAAAGGTTTCTAAAAGGGTAAAAGTTCGCCAAAAAAGGGCAAAAGGCCGTTTTTTAAGGAACGGGAAGATTTGTCAAGCGTTTGCGGAAAAACCCAAAGGCTTATTCGTTTTCTCTTTTTTTGTCATCGTCGGCAAACAGCAGCAACAGCCAGATGATGACGCATGCAGCGATCATGATGTAAAAGTTTTAGTGGTCAGAATAATTGTTTGCTGAAAGTTTTTGTATCACGGGAACAAAAAAAATTCAAGGCCTTTGACGCCTTGAAAGTTTTTGGGCAAAAAAGACGGAAAAACCGTCCTTATGTGCGGCAAACCGCAGCTTCGTAGTCGTATACGGTTTTGCCGCCGGCATAGTCGGCTTCGATGATCACAACCGACCGTTTCCGGCAGAGCGCCTTTTGCGCTTCCTCGTGCAGTTTGTCCAAAACCAGAATGTCTGCCGCCGACCGGTAAAGCAACGCCGATTCGCCCCCGTTGTATATCAGTTTCGGCGAATGAGGCTCGTCTTTTCCGGCGGGAATGACAAATGCCAGCCGTCCGTCCGCGCTGATAACGGCCTGATAGTCTTTGGCACACTTCATCTTCAGGACAATCCTCCGCGGGCCTTGTCGGCCAGTTTCTTAAGCAGGAAGACGCTGCCGTTTTCAACCTTTTTGGTACTCCAGTCTACGGCTTTTTGCGTTTTGCTCATCAGAAAACTGCCGATGTTGCTGTCAAGCGAACAGCCGGAAAAATGCTGTGTCAGGTTAACGTGTTCTTTCAGCAGAACGCCGCCTGCTTCCCAGCCGCAGCGGGCAACTGTTCCCAATCCTTTAATCAGACCGTATTTTGCAAGCGTTTCCGCTACCGTAACGCCGCCGCGGGCGATTTTTTTGCCGTCCATGTCTTGTTTCCTTTGTTCCTTATAATCCTTTTATGGACAAAATATACCTTATTTGGACGCAAAGTTCAAGCAAAAGATGTGCAGAGCAAAAGCGGTTGTCTGATTTTTTTTATCGGTTATATTGAAAGCAACAGGGAGAAAACCATGACGGAAGAAGAAAAAATGCGGCAGGGGCTGCTGTATGACGCCAATTATGACGAAGAACTGCTGGCCGAACGCCGCCGCTGCAAGGAACTGTGTTTTGAATATAACCGGCTGTCTCCGGCAAGGGAAGACGAACGGCGGGCGCTGATCCGCCGGCAGCTCGGCAGGACCGGACGCCGTTTTGAAATCAATGCCCCCTTTTGGTGCGATTACGGCCGAAACGTTGAAATCGGCGAAAACTTTTACGCCAACCATAATTGCGTTATACTTGACGGGGCAAAAGTCGTTTTCGGCGACAACGTTTTTGTCGGTCCGAACTGCGGATTCTATACCGCCGGGCATCCGCTTGACGCCGGACTGCGCGGCCGGGGGCTGGAATATGCGAAGCCGATAACGGTTGGCGACAACGTCTGGATCGGTGCCGGCGTCAGCGTTTTGCCGGGCGTGACGATCGGCAGCGGCAGCGTGGGCGGCGCCGGCAGCGTGGTCAACCGCGACATTCCCGCGGGCGTGGTGGCCGCCGGCAATCCCTGCCGGGTGATTCGCCCGATTGCGGAAACGGACCGGCCGCGGGAAGAGGCAGTCGATGAAAGCCGATGACATAAGCGCTTGACTCGGCGGAGTTGTTGTATTACATTAACAAGCTGTAAGTTTTACCGCAGGGTTTTTGTTTATGTGCAGTTTTTTGATACATTCCTTTTTCATTATTATCCCCTAAGGGGATTATACTTTTTTGCACATAAAAATTCAAAATTTTCTAAATCGAAATCAAATTAAAAACCATAGCAGAAATTTAAGGTGTTGGATTAATGACGAAACATTATGCTGAACAACAGGCAAAACCGGATTTTGCCGAACTGGAAAAACGTGTTCTCAAATTCTGGGAAGAAGACAAAACCTTTGAGAAATCGGTTCATAACCGCGATGGCGCGGCCGAGTTCGTTTTTTATGACGGACCGCCGTTTGCCAACGGCACCCCTCACTACGGACACATCATGGTATCTTATGTCAAAGATGTGGTTGCCCGTTTTCAGACCATGAGCGGCAAAAAGGTTGAACGCCGCCTGGGCTGGGACTGCCACGGTCTGCCGGCCGAAATGTCGGCGGAAAAGCAGCTCGGTGTTTCCGGCCGCAAACAGATCGAAGAGTTCGGGGTTGAAAAATTCAACAATTTCTGCCGTCAGGACGTACTGAAATATTCCAACATCTGGGTTGATATGTTCAAGCGGATCGGCCGCTGGGTAGACTTTTCCCACGATTACAAAACCATGGATCTGCCGTTTATGGAAAGCGTCATTCACAATTTTAAGGATCTTTACGACAAGGGGCTGATCTATGAAGATTTCCGCGTGCTGCCTTATTCCTGGGCGGCGGAAACCCCGCTTTCCAACTTTGAGGTCAACCAGGGCTATCAGGATAAAACCGATACCGCCATCACCGTTTTGTTCAAGCTGGAAAACGGCATGAAAATTCTGGTTTGGACGACCACGCCGTGGACGCTGCCTTCCAACCTGATGCTGGCGGTCGGCAATGACATTTCCTACGCGGTGATGGAAGAGGACGGTCAGAAATATGTTCTGGCGGAAGCTTTGCTCGGCCGTTACAAGCAGCAGCTGGCCAAAGCCGAACGGGTCGGCACTCTCAAAGGTTCCGAACTGGTGGGCTTAAGTTATGAGCCGATGTTCCCTTATTTCAAACATCTGAAGGAAAAAGGCGCGTTCAGGGTTCTGGCGGGCGAGTTTGTTTCGACCGAAGATGGCACCGGCGTCGTTCATATCGCCCCCGGTTTCGGGCAGGACGACTTTGAAGCCTGTCGCGCCTATGACGAAAACTTCCCGGTTGTCTGTCCGGTTGACGAAGCCGGCAAGTTCACTGCCGAAGTTTCCGATTATGCGGGCAAACAGGTGTTTGAGGCCAACGAACCGGTGATGCAGTGGCTGAAACAAAACGGGCTTCTGGTTAAGAAAGAACAGTATACCCACTCCTATCCTTTCTGCTGGCGTACCGATATGCCGCTGATCTACAAGGCGATGAGTTCCTGGTTTGTCAAGGTGACGGATTTCCGTGACGAGATGGTGCGGCTCAATCAGGAAATCAACTGGGTGCCGGAACATATCAAAGACGGCCGCTTCGGCAAATGGCTGGAAGGCGCCCGCGACTGGTCGATCTCGCGCAACCGTTTCTGGGGAACGCCGATTCCGGTCTGGAAGTCGGACGACCCGAAATATCCGCATGTCGATGTTTTCGGCTCGATTGCCGAAATCCGGGAGAAAACCGGCATTGAGGTGACCGATCTGCACAAACCCTATATTGACGAAGTGGTTTACCCGAACCCTGCCGATCCTACCGGCAAAAGCATGATGCGCCGTGTTTCCGACGTATTTGACTGCTGGTTTGAATCCGGTTCGATGCCCTATGCGCAGGTTCATTATCCTTTTGATAACAAAGAATGGTTTGAAAATCATTTCCCGGCCGATTTTATTGTCGAAGCGATGGATCAGACCCGCGGCTGGTTTTATACTCTGACCGTGCTGTCGACCGCGCTGCATCACAAACCGGCCTTTAAGAACTGCATCTGCACCGGGCTGCTGATGGCCGAAGGCGGGCAGAAACTGTCCAAACGGCTGAAAAACTACCCCGATCCGGCAATTGTGCTCGATAAGATCGGTTCCGACACGCTGCGGTGGTTCCTGGTTTCTTCGCCGGTGTTAAAGGGCGGAAACCTGGCCGTCGATCAGGAAGGAAAGGAAATCGTGAAAGCGGCGCGGGTAGCGCAAATTCCGTTCTGGAACGCTTTTTACTTCTTTACCCTCTATGCCAACGCCGAAGGCTACAAAGCCAAGGAAGTCAGCACTTCAGACGAATCTTTGGACAACTATATTCTTTCCAAGTTGAAAAAGCTGTCGGCCGAAGTCAAAAAAGGGCTGGATACTTATGACGTTGCCCATTCCTGCAGCGAAATCGCCGCGTTTATGGAAGTTTTGAACAACTGGTACATCCGCCGCACCCGCGACCGTTTCTGGACAGGCGACAATCAGGCGTTTGATGTTCTTTATACCGTTTTGGTCAATTTGTGCAAAATTATGGCGCCGTTAATGCCTTTTACCACCGAGTATGTTTATCAGGCGCTGGTCGATGCCGAAGCTTCCGTTCACCTGACGGATTATCCGCTGCTGGAAGATGTGGCTGCGGACGACGAACTGGTCCGGCAGATGGACTTTGTTCAGGAACTTTGTTCGGCCGGCAAATTCGTTCGCGAGGAAAAAAATCTTCGCAACCGTCTGCCTTTGAATAAACTGACGGTTGCCGGCAGCGGCTTGGACTTTTTGAACGACCGCTATAAGGACATCATCAAAGACGAATTAAACGTCAGACAGGTTGACGTCGACGCCGACGTCGGCGCTTATGCGGCGCAGTCGCTTTATCTTTACACGCCGCTGCTCGGCAAAAAGCTCGGCAAAGACATGGGCAGGGTTATGGCCGCTTATAACGAATATAAAAAGACCGGCGTTTCCTGCTGGGCGGACGGCGACGGCGGCATCTCGGTCGCCGGTATTTTCCTGACGCCCGACCTGTACGAAGAACGTCTGGAAATCTTGGGCGGCAAGGCAGGCAAAGCCTTTGCCGACAACAAGGCGGTGGTGGTGCTTGACACCGAAGTGACCGAAGAACTGGTCAAAGAAGGCATGGCGCGCGACTTTGTCCGCCTGGTGCAGAACCTGCGTAAGGAGAAAAACTTTGACATTTCCGACCGCATCCGTCTGTGCTGGCAGACCGACGACGAAAAACTCCGTCAGGCTCTGCGCGAGAATGAAAAGTATATCAAAGTTCAGGTGCTGGTGCCGGAGGGAGACAAAGTTTCCGAAACCTGTGCCGGCGGAACGACGGCCGAAATCGAAGGGGCTTCCGTCCGTTTTGATGCGGAAGTTGTTTCTTCCCTGAAGAAAGGAGCGTAAAAAGTCATGAGGTTGGCATTGTTTCAGCCCGACATGCCGCAAAACACGGGCACCATGCTTCGGCTTGGTGCCTGTGTCGACGTGGAAGTGGACATCATCGAGCCCTGTGGTTTTGTTTTTGACGAACGGGCGCTGCGCCGTTACGGCATGGATTATCTGGAACTGGTGAAATATCGCCGCCACAATTCGTGGGACGACTTTTGCAGTTATGCCTACGGGCATCCGGAAGAATACGGCCGGATTATCCTGCTGACCACCAAATCGCCGCTGCCTTATTACAATTTTGAATTCCGGCCGAACGACGTGCTGCTGGTCGGGCGTGAAAGCGCCGGCGTGCCGGAGGCGGTGCACAATTCGGTCGACGCCCGGCTGACCATTCCGATGACGGAAGCCGCGCGCTCGATCAACGTGGCGGTTTCCGCCACCATGGTTTTGGGCGAGGCGCTGCGGCAGACGCATATGTTTCCGGCAAAATAGGAAATTTGACGAAAAAATGAAAAAAACAGGCTGGATTTATGCCCCGAAATATGGTATAGTATGCCCTGTTTTTGTGAAAACAAGGATTTTAGGGGCATTTTTTAACATATGGGAAAACAGGTCATGAACAAAAAAACAACATCGAAAATTGCATTCAATTCCGGCGAATTTGTCGTTTATCCGGCTCACGGGGTAGGGAAAGTTGCCGATATTTCCACCCAGAAAATCGGGGGAGCTGAATTGGAGTTGATTGTTGTTAATTTTGACAAGGACAAAATGACGCTGCGGGTTCCGCTCAGCAAAGCCGAAAGCGTCGGCCTGCGCAAAATTTCCGAAACGCCGGTAATGGATGAGGCGCTGGGAGTATTGAAAGGCAAGGCCAAAGTGAGAAAAATCATGTGGTCGCGGCGCGCGCAGGAGTATGAAAACAAAATCAACTCCGGCAGCCCGGTCGCCATTGCCGAAGTGGTCAGAGACCTCTACCGCCGGGAAAACCTGTCGGAGCAGTCTTACAGCGAGCGCCAGATTTATGAACAGGCGCTGGATCGTCTGGCCAACGAATATGCCATCTGCAACAACATCAGCGCGGGCGATGCCACCAAAAAGCTGCTGGACATTCTGGCTTCCGACGTTGCGGCGGAATGATTTTCCGTACGGATTATATTGTGGGCGGCTCCTTGCGGGCCGCTTTTTTGTATGGCCAAAATTTCCGACCGGGTCGGGGATTTTGGTCCTTTTGCCGCCGTTTAAAAGACGCGCCCCGGGTCGGGGGCTTTCTTTCGTCTGCGGAGAGATAAGACAGGGGAAAGATACGGCTGATGGGAAAACGCCGGCCGGAAAATATGAAACAGGGTGCGGCAGCGGTTTTTAACCGCATTTTAACCGGCCGGTGCTACAAGAAAAAACGAAAAAGATGCCGGATTTTTTATGGAGACTGTCAATGAAAAAATTACTGTTGCTCGGGGCTTTTGCTTTGCTGTCGGCCTGCAGCCTGGCTCCGAAAGAAACTTATCCGTACAACATCAGCGAAAAGGAATGGAATGAACTGTCGGTAAAAGACCGGGCGCGAATTCGCCGCGATTTTTATTTTTACGAAAAAGGCACGATGAATTTTGTTAATCCGGATTTGGAAATCGAAGGCAGAGCGACTCCGACGCCGGCTTTTGACGTCCGTCGTTCCGATTCCGCCGCGCAAAACGGCCGATAAAACGGAAAGTATGTCCGTACGGCGGTTCCGGCAGCGGCCGGAGCCGCTTTTTTTTTGCGTTTTTTTGGCGGAAAACGGAAACCGGCGTTTAAAATGTGCATAACTTTGTGAACAATCGGATTCCCCGATTGCAAAAAAATCCGACTCCTAATAACCTTTGGTTAAGAAAGATTAATAAAAGGTTAAGCAGATGACGGATACGGATGACATGATCGTGATGGAAGAAGGCGACGTTGTAATTACCGCCGCTTCCGAACTGGTCGATTCTTCTTACCGCGCCGGGGAGGAGTTCCTTTGGGGCTACTATTTCTGCATTGAAAACAATTCCGACGAAAAAATTACTCTGCTTGGCAAAAACTGGAACATTACCGATGACAGCGGCCGCAGTTTCTGCGACGATTCGGACGGTTTCAGCGGTGAAATTCCCGAGTTGGAGCCTGGCGAATATTTCGAATTCAGCGCCACCGCGCCGCTCAAGGCCGCTCATGCGGTTTTCTACGGCAGCTGCAAAATCTTGAAAGGCGCGGCCAAAATTGCCGAAAGCGTGCGCCTGCCGGTGCTGACTTTCGACGCCGGCCGGGGACGTCAGCCGGCAGCGGTTTTGAATTAAACGTTTTTCATAAAACTTGCTTGGCATAATCGTAGCTTTTTTGAATACCATTTTTTATATTTTTTAAAATCACGGTTTACCGTCTTTTATTTCTTCATGCATTTTGGCCGGTTTTCGCCCAAATTTGCCCTTCGGAGAAATCAACGGGGCGTATGAAACATTGTAAGTGAACGTGTTTTCCAAGTTTTCGGAATGTTTGCCCGACGCCGATAACCTGACAATAACGGTCGTTTTTATAAAGTTTATAGGTTGTGGGTTTTTGTCATAATAAAAAATCCGTGGACTGACAATTTAGAAAAAGCTCTGAAAAAATACATTTCTGTCAGGTGGCCTTTCTAAAATTAATATAATGAAAAAGAACTGCCGGTGGTTCTTTTTTTATGGCTTGAATGTTTGCTTGAGCAGACAGAGATAAAAAGCGCCGATCCGGACGGAAGGCTTGCGAAGCTTTTTGACGGGCTTTTGCGGTTTGAAACGGTTGATGCTGCCGGTTATGCCGATGGTTCTTTTTTGTGGTTCGGACGTCTGTTCGGGCGGACAGAGATAAAAAGCGCCGGTCCGGACGGAAGGGCTCTCGTCATGAAACGCCACCGGCTAATGCTGATGGTATTAACCATTCCGAAACTCAAATACCCGGCCCGAAGCTGCGCAAGCCTTACG
>ERZ779729.97-NODE-97-length-102903-cov-9.685283_pt1 | contig 102903 bp, 125 predicted proteins | sample MGYA00511072_ERZ779729 | MGnify/ENA primary metagenome ERZ779729 (study PRJEB29588, sample SAMEA2156675) | human gut metagenome | biome: human gut; feature: human-associated habitat; material: faeces | place: Denmark | collected 2008/2010 ...
TACAACAACCGCTCAGTTTTTCAATTGTCGTCTCCAAATGGCGTTTGATATACATTCTAAAATCTTCCTATCTTTATTTTTAAAAAATACTGCTTTTACTTACTGACCGTTGCTCTGTAACTCTATCAATATTCCCAGCGCAAGCCTACAGCTACCAGTTTGCTGCTGTCACTGCGTCCACTGGTATAATCCGCATTTTTGATTTTGGCATATCCAAGTACGCTATCCAGATACAAAGACTTATTCAGCTTTTTCGCATAGGTCAGCTGCACTTCATGTACACGCGGATTACTGGCAGCAGTACGGTCCATATCCATACTGGTATATTCCAAACCGATCCTGTCGCCGTTAGCCAGATAATGGCTGATACTGCCATAATATTTCCTGGTATTTTTACCCATGGCATCACCCAGAATATCGTCTTTATAGGTCCAGCCATTAACAAGATACCAGTGTCCATACCACCAATTATTAGTATCACTCAGCTCCAGACGCATATCCCAGCAACCGTCACCGCCAAACAGCTGCGGGAAATACACACCGACACTGCGGGCATGCTCACTGGGGAACCCGCCGGCCTGATCTTCGCCATACAAAGAGCCGTAAAGCTGGACACCAGGAAAACGGTAACGCAGGTCTATACCGCCAATATCGTTCCACTGGTCGTCACTCTCGGCATTATCACCCAGTATCCAATGCTTATTTAAAGACTTGAACATGGATACACGTTCAAGACCTAAAGACAAGTTATCTGTCGGCACTATATCAACCCTTACTCCCAGCAGCCCGGCATGATCCTTTTCACGCTGCCAGTTTGCTATCCCGGCAGTATGCGCTTTGTCTGCCCGATTACCTTCCAAACGGCTGTAAAAAACGTTGACATTAGCTTTACCCAGAAATTTTAAAAACCCGTTATCAAAGGTGTGCGGTTCCAGTAGATTCAGCTTGAGCATCGTCTGCGGCGTTGCATTGTTACTCATAGCAAAGGGAGCTTTCCCCCACTGCACAGCCTGCTTGCCAAGTTCTATCCCCCAGACGCCCAGATGTGTTTTTACATAGCCTTCTTCAATACTGGCGTCACCATGCTGATCTTTATCATAGCTGAACCTTGGCGTCAGGCTCAGAGCCAGATCTTTATTCAAACTGCCGAAGATCTCTGCTGCGCCGATAATATTAATGCCGTCGCCATACCTATAGCCGTTGTTATTGCGGTTCAGCGGCTGCCAGGAAGCATTGATACCCTTACGGTAGCGATAGGAATCCTGCCGCATATCGCCATAAGCCAGCCTGGCTTCGACAGCACGCAGCTTGATGTTGCTGCCATAGTCTGTATTTGCACCCTGTAAATAAGCAATTTCTTCTGCCAGATCGGCGCGCATTTCTTCATAATAAGTTTTCAGATAGCCTGGCATTGGTTTCGTCTGTGCTTTATGCTGTGCTTCCATGATCCATTTTGCCATATCCAGACGGCTGTAAGGTCTGGTGCCTGTCGGCATGTCTTTGATATAACCCATTCCTTCCAGTTTGTCGATATATCTGTAATATCTGCTGTCCAGCGGCACATTTGCCGTTACCAGCGGCGACGCTGTTGCCACACTGGTAGCTGCTGCCATTGTGGCAACTATACCCGCCATTAAAAACTTATTCATCTTTTACACGCCTCCAGTTTTTATTTTCCTCAATATATTTTTTATCTCTATACTATAACCTTTAAAAAATACCACTAATAATAGTAAAAACATAAAACCAGATAAAAACATTTTATTATAGGTCATACAAACAGCCTGTGTGGTAACAATCACTAAAGCCGGCACTGTAATCTTAAAATCCTTATCTATATTTATCATCTTATTTGTATCGTAAATACGCATTAAAACTATTACCATATAACAAATAATGGAACCTATTACACAAGCCCAAACCCCATAACTGTCAATGAAGAACAAGCTTATTGCAATATTTATAATTGCACCAATAATCGTTGATATCATTACCATAATATTTTTTTTAAATGCGGTGTAAAACGTTCCGAAATAGATCGAATAACAATTAATAATAGCCGTCAATATTAACAATGGCAACATATTTTTAGCGTTTATAAAATCATTTTTCAACATCAAAACTGCCAAAAAATCACTACTGCATATCACAAATGATCCAAAAGTCAAAATGCCTGCTGAATAACACTTGAACACGTTAGAAAAAAACACCCTTGAACACTTATCATCATATTCTTTAGATGCGGCAATCTGCCAAGCTTGTTGAAAAATAACTGAAGCCAAATTGATTATTGCCGGTAATTTGCTGGCAGCAGCATATAAACCTGCTTCAACTGTCCCTAGATTAAAAAAAATAATATATCTATTCGACATATTAACTATCCACCAGCACAACGTATTAAAAATCATAGGCACACTAAATATCAACATTACTTTTAATAGTTCTTTATCGAACAACTTGTATGAATAACAAAGCTGTTTTTTTACTATGTATATCAGATACAGACCAGCTACTATATTACTGAGAATTATGCTCAGCAAATATCCCTTTATACCTAAATTGTAATACGCCAAGAACCAAACATTAAATATTAAAAGAAATAATACATTAATTATCCCAGAAAAAACAAATGCCTTTTTTTTCCCAATCCCTCTGACAAACCCTGCAAAATTTAATCTCAATGCGTAAGTCATGGTAATAAAAAACAAGTAAAATGAATATTCAAATGCTAATTCAAAATTAATAACAAACACAAAAAGAAAAAAAACAACACTATTTATAATTAGAAGCAACAGACTATTATATAAAACACTCTTTTCACTTATTCCTTTATCCATGACGTACCTAAAAGTGGCTTCGTAGATGCAGAAGGAAAATATTGGTAAAAGTAACTCTGCAAGATTATTAGTAAGTTCTGCCACCCCATATTCAGCTGTACTCATATATATGGTATATAACGGTAACAGAAAAAATTGTATTAATTTTATCAATAAATTTCCTAAAGCAAAAATAGCAGTATCTGATACTAATGTTTTATATTTATCTTTCACACTAATCTTTCCTTAAATATGTTTTCATTAAATTTCTAAGCTTTTCATAAACTTTTCTCCCAGGCTTTCCCAGCAAATAAGATTTATTATTTATGAACATACCAATTAAATATGATTTGCTCCGTTCTCTTGGATATAGATATTTATGTAAACAATATTCGAATCCTTCATTAATAAAATCATCTAAAAACAATTCTCTCTTTTCTTCATGAATTGATGGTTTTGTTAACGGTCCATTACTGGGAAGCGTCTCTTCAATGTCTTTTCTTGTATAATAATATCCAGACTCAATTTTCTTTAACCAGTCTGCACCTTCAGCGGTATTGATTATCACCAAACTGATTCCCTTTTCATCATTTCTGAACTTATAAGTATCTGAGACATATCCCCAAAAATCGCCTAGAGTGACGTCACCCTCTCTATTTAAACATGTATACTTACATTCATGACAAGCTTTTCTCAAACAAAAATTATTCAAAAATGCAAGTAGAAATGGATCTGTCACTGCATTAGCTTTGTATATTATTCCTGATGAAAATACTATTTTCATCAGGGATAAAGACCATGCATGGTCTTTATTCCTGAAACTAACATTTTCTATTTTATCTGCATTATATTTTTCTTTAATATAATACAGATAATGTTCCCAAACCAAAGGACTAGGGACTCCATGACAGACAATATCTACCAATAGCAATTTATTGTATTTTATGCTTAAAAATTCTTTTAAAGCCTTTACCTGACATGGTGTGCCAGAGAACAGTACCCATTTATCAGATTGTAAGTCTTTTTTGATCTGCCTATAAGTATCGCCAATATCGCTTTGTACATATTTTGAACCTCTAAATACATCGATCCCCTCTAAAGAATCTACTCGTTGATGTAAAACACGAAAAGTTTCATCGAAAGCTGCACCATAAACACAACCCCCGGCTTTTATCACTGCTTCTGCTAAGCCTGAAAACACTCCTCCAGATGTACTATCCATTCTTAGATTGGTATCTTTTGACCACATTGCATAGACATCCTTCGACATCAAAAATTTATTTTTATCATTATTTTGTGGGCATTTACTTTTACAAATATTACATTTTATGCATTTAACACTATCGATTTCTGGAATAGAAAAACCATACCTATCTCCTTTTATGGTTATTGCATTTACAGGACAAAGATTATAACATAACATACAACCAGTACATTTATCTAAATCACAAATTATCATTCTTCAATTCACCATACTCAATAATATCTTTTAATCTGTCATAATATTTTTCCTTAAAATAGCTTGGCAGTTTTCTATATTCAAATCCAGTCACTATCTGCTGGGCTACCTGACTTGCTTCTTCCAAGTCATTAACCACATACACATAATCCTCATAGACTCCTTCAAACCAGTCGGCACCAGTGACTACTTTATGGTCGGTAGTTTTTAAAATAATCACTGGAGTGTTGGCTATCAACGCAAAAATAGTGCCATGATATCGATCGGTAATAATAACCTGATACTGCGCATAATCGTCTATTGTTTCCTCTATTTTTTTCCAATATTCTTTTAGTGAATTTTCTTTAGTTTCACTATTAGTATCTGATAAAGAAACTTTAGCTATTTTTTGTAGTTTTTCTTTGAACAAGCTAATTTCTTGGAACGAATATAACTTCTCTACATCATTTCTTACACACAACAAAATCCCATTGCGTTCATTATTGTTAAAATCATAATTGCCAATTTCGGTAGTGACTATATCAGGAAAACAATGGACGTTCCGATGCTCAGGAAAAATTGATTTATAAATATCATACGAAATTTTATCCCGTGCAAAAAAATAAATATTATCATATTTTCCATAGAAATTTTGAACATTCTCTAATATTTTTTGATTTTTGAATTTAACCGTCTGTGGTAAAAACACAATTTTATTATAAGGAAAGTTTTCTACGATTTTTCTATGCATATTTTCATAAGGATGTATTCCTGTAAAAGTATATCCGCTTTGGAAAAAAATTAAATCTGTTTCTTTTATTTTTTCTTTTAATATCATTAAAATTTTTTCTTCATAAAAATCAAACGCATTATTTGATAATTTAAAAACAATATGATCCGAGAAAAATTTTCGAAAATATTTTTCAATACAGCATGCTTGAGCTTGATCACCCAAATTACTATGTGTAGGTACGCAAAAATACCAAATACGTTTTTGAGTTATATCTACCTCTAACAGTTTTTTTATTGCTCCTATAGCATAACACTTATTCCTGTTATATTCCTTGCAATAAATATATCCTTTATAAAAAGGGGCTAAAAATTCTTTTACTTTTTCATTGCGTCGTATGTAATAAAAAAGTACATCTTTCATATCTAGATCCTTCTTTCCATATTATATGTACTAAGAGACTGATTAATATTTGAAATATTAATCAGCCAAACTTCTCATTTTCTAAAAGAAAAATCTATAATCAATCGTTTCCGTCCAATATGGTCTATACAAAGCAATAATATACCAATAAGCAAAACCTATCGTAAATACGACCAAATAAGCAATGCTTTTAGTTATTAAATTCTTGATTTTACTAAAAACCATCGGAACAGCAACTATTAAATAAATGTCAAAATAAAATTTAAATCTTTCTAAAACTGTAGCTTGAGATGAAAGAACTAAAAATAGAACCGACAAATATATACAATTTAAATAAAAATTACAATCTTCTTCACAATCTTTACTATTTTTAACTATAATATATAAGCTCAAAAAAATAAGTAAATACAAGATACCCTGTAAAACTATTCCTGAATAATTCACTTGTGCTTCATAAGAATCTATGTAAGTATAATACATCACATTTGGTAAATACTCAGAAATATGTTCTGCAATTAAAATAAATAAATCTTTAGTGCAAAAACCTATACCACAAAATACAATCAAACCCAATAATATATTTGGAGTTTTTAATTTTATTTTATATAATAATGGAATTAACACTGCAATTATTGCACTATTATGGAACAATACCGCAGAAACTATCAAAAAAATGAAAATTTTACAGTTCTTATTATAACGATACAATTCGTTAGCAACTAAAACTATCGCCACTGCCATGCTCTGCCTCATAGCATTTAAATATATAGCATAATAATTAAAGGCAATTAATAAATATAAACTAAAATAATAATTTTTAGAATGTCTAAATATCAAATACATTATCGGGATGAAAATAATAACGCTACTAACAAATATTAGAAATTGAAAATCCGTACTAAACTTATATAACAAATTTAAAAAACTGGAAAACCCTAATTCATATCTATCCAATGGTGTAATACCAGTATATGCGTTAATGTATTGTAGTGTATCCCTACCAACGCTATAATGTCGCAATCCTGCTAATAGAATTAATATTACAGCTATAGCTGTAAACAAAAGTTTATTTATTTCCTCTTTCTTTATTATAGGATTGGCCATCGATAATACAACCAACAAACCCATTATAAGTAGATAGATTTCCATATTAACCCTCTTGAATTCATTTTAAATATCCTCTGTATAATTCTATTATTCGAGTCGATTCCACCTGAATATTAAAACCTGCTTCAGTAATTTTGGTAAAATAATCAACATTTCTATTTGATTTTTTATCTAAAAATAAACTTAATATAGTTTTTGCCCAAATCTCAGGTTTTTCTTTTAACGATATAAATTTTACATTACCGCTTATATCCATCTCTCTAGTTACAGTATCGGACGCTATGATTCCTAACCCATTTGCCTGCACTTCTATACCTATTTGCGGTAATCCTTCATATAACGAAGGCATTAGGATAACATCTATAGCATTATAGATCTCAGAAATATTTTTTATGGCCCCAAGTAAAAGCACATTCTTTTCGAGATCTAACGAATCAATTTCTTTTTTTATGTCATCAAGTAATTCTCCGTTGCCTATCCAAATAAACATTGTATTCGGAACAATATCAATCAAACTTTTAATAACTTTTAAGGCAAAATACGGATTCTTTTGCAGGCATAGTCGTCCTATACTAGCAACAACAAATTTATTTTTTAAATTATATTTATTTCTGTATTTTTCACGTAATGCTTCATTATATAAATATGGCTTTAAATCAATCGCTACTGGTAGAATGTCATATTTCCTTTTCCCGAACAAAAAATCTCCTGCTAATTTAGAGCATGCTAAATATCGATTAGACAAATAAAATGCTAATGGCTTAATTAAATCATTACGTACTTCTTTCCATTTTTTATCTGCTGTTTTGGTTGCATGGCTATGAATAATACGAACCTTTACTCCATACTTTTTAGCATAATATAAAAATGGTGGTGCAGCGTTTACAACATGGCAATGTACAACATCATAATTACCATTTTTCATCACTTCTTTTATTTGATTCATAGTATATAAAAATTCACTTTTTACATTCTTCAATATATATATATTTCCATTATTTTCATTAACCAAATTATAGAAATCTTTATTATCCCCCTCGGTAATCAGAAAAAAGTCTATCTGTAATACACTTAAATCACAATGCAAGTAATAATTCATCAAATAATGCGAGATTCCATCTGTAATACCAAATTTAGGAATAACTTGTAAAACTTTTATTTTCTTCATTTCAATCATTCCTAACCATATTATTTATAAATTCAGTAACGTTAAAATCTGATGTTTTGCCAATTGGTTCATAGTAATAAGGAACAAAATCTTTATCCTGAACACTCTTAATTTGCACACAGGAATGCAATTTTGGAAATGATTGGACTGTAAAACAAACTTTATGCTTAAGATTTAACAGATCAAAAGCTTCTATATCTTCGCGTGTACAGAGGTTCTGATCATTAAATTTAAATAATACGTTCTCAAAATTAACTCTCTTCTTACGTCTATTCCAATTATTATAGGCATCATTTTCAGATGTATAATGCAGAAAAATTATCTCAATATCTTCTAAAATACCAATCGGGCAATTATGGTCAACATGTTCTTCCAAATATATTCTGTACTTAGATTGATTTCTATAAATAAATTTTAAATCTTTTTCTAGATAGTATGTTAAGTCACTTATAAATTTAATGTAATCCTTAGGCATGATGAAAAGTCCTATTGTCGGTGAAGTATACGGTAAGCCATAACTTCTATACACTTGTCCACCCCAACAATTATTTGAAATAATTGAGAAATTCTTATTTTGCAAACTTCTAATTCTATAGCAGGAAAAGCTATCATAGTATCGTTTATATAATTTTTGTATAAAAAAATCTTTAATCATCACTTCGAATACACTCTCTTTATAACCGCTGGAATGCCCACTGCTAAACAATCATCTGGAATATTCTGTAAAACCACGGCATTGGCACTAATTTTAGTATTATTTCCTATAATTATCTTTCCTAATAATTTAGCACCTGCACCTATCTCTACATTACTACCAATATTAGGCACTCCACATTCTTTATATGGAATTGTCACTTGTTGATAAATAGTAACATTCTTACCTATAAATGCATCATGAGCTATAATGATACCATTTAACCCATTTTTATATTTGCTAATTTTATTCAAAGTATCTACAACCACTGCTCTACATTTCCAATATAAATCATGATCATAATGCTGAATTACATTTTTTATCTTTTTGATCAGACAATTATTTATGTCTATATTCATAATCATCTATGTCCTTTCAAAACGAAAAATAATACAGGGAACTTATTTCTTACGCAAGAAATAAAAAACATCATAACATATACTAAACATGTAAAGTTCATTCGTATTGGAAGAGATAGTAATCTGACCTTCATAGAGGTCGGCTGCATATTAGCAAAAGCCTTTTGAGTTAAGGCATCTCTGCAAATTTTATCTATATATGCAAATTTAAGTTTATCGGATTTGGTGTTTAATTTTGAAAACTCATTCTCTAAACATCCTAAAATCCGCTCCGCTAATCTTCTATATAAATATTCTTTGCCTTTTGATAAAATTCCCAACATCCTAAAATATTCAACAACACATTTATGCTCATCTTTTCTCAATTCAAACCAATTACTTCTGTAGCTGGTAGATAATGCACCACTACGTTCTCTAATGTAATGATATAAACATTGTTTATTAACTGTTATTCTGTTGCAATACAATAAATAATTCAGGTTAAATTCCCAATCCTCACCAATAGGAATTTTTTTATATTTCAAATTAAATTTATCAATTATTTCTTTTTTATACAACTTATTCCATGCATTATATACTAAAGATTGGTCATGTAAATATACTAGATATTCCCTTATTTTTTGTTGGTTTAACAAAAATAAATTTTCATCTAATGAATAAGCTTGAGAAGATAAAACCTTACCAACATTATCGACGATTTCCATATAATATGAACAAATAGACAAATCTGCATTTATAGATTCCATATCATAGGTTAATGCTGATAATAATGTATTTTCAACATAATCATCAGGGTCACAAAAATAAATATATTTTCCATTCGCAACTCTTAACCCAAAATTTCTTGCATCAGAAAGTCCTCCATTATCTTTATGATAAGCTCTGATGATCTCACTACGATCAGACAATTCATCACACAATCCTCCTGTATTATCAGTAGATCCATCATCAATTAGCAAAATTTCAATATCTTGAAAAGATTGTTCTAAGAGCCTATTTACACATTTATATAAATACTTTTCTACATTAAAACATGGTACTATTACAGAAACTATAGGCACTTTCATCTTCCTTTAATCTAATTTTTCGCAAAATACTTTCATCATCATATGATCGAATATCATATGTATATCTTCTGTTATCTGCATATCATCTACAGGTACATGCATAGAATAATCTGCAAGTTCTTTCAATTTCCCACCACTGTAACCAGTAAGTCCTACAACTTCAGCACCAATTTCTTTGGCATATTCGACAGCTTTAATTATATTTTTAGAATTACCGCTTCCCGAAATAGCTATGATCAGATCATCTTTTTTCAGAATTTCTTTAAGCTGGAGTACAAAAATATCATCATAACTTATATCATTGGCAATAGCCGTCACTATAGGTGTATTGTCACTCAAACAAATCAAATTAAACTTTTTGCATGCTTCACTTGATATTCCTTTATTAAAATCACACACAAAATGGCTAGCCGTTGCCGCACTGCCTCCATTACCCATAGTATAAATAGTAGCTTCACGCTGCCTGGCTTCCGCAATGACATTCATTACTTTATTTATTGCTTCAATATCAAGATGCTGTATAACACCTATTTCTTTATCAAAATACTTTTTGATTTTCTCTCTGTAATCAGCCATTACTCCCATTCCTTTCAATATCTCTTATTCTTTTCCCAAACCAAAGCGGTTTCTAATATTTTTTCTAAAGAGCTATTTACAAGCTTCCAACCTAACAGTTCTTTAGCTTTTTTATTAGAAGCTACTAACACCGCAGGGTCGCCAGCCCTGCGCGCTGCTATTTCATAAGGTACTTTAATGCCACTCATTGTTTCAAATGCTTTTATAATTTCCAACACTGTAAATCCATCACTGCTGCCCAGGTTAAACTGTTCTGACACATTATTTTTCATAATATATCGCAACCCAAGATAGTGCGCAGTAGCAAGATCTTCTACATGTACAAAATCACGGACACAGCTGCCGTCTTTGGTCTCATAATCATTGCCGAATACCTTTAATTTCTTATTTTTATTTAAGGCAGCCCGAATTATCAATGGTATCAGATGGCTCTCAGGATCATGGTTTTCGCCTAATAAACCATCGTGGGAACATCCTGCCGCATTAAAATATCTGAAAGAACAGGAATGCAAGCCATAAGCTTTTTCATAGTCAGCCAGTATTTTCTCACCAATCAGTTTTGTCATGCCATAGGGATTAATTGGCTTTTGAGGATGCTCTTCATCAATAGGTATATATTGAGGTTCCCCGAAGGTTGCTGCTGAAGAAGAAAAAACAAAATATTTTATACCGGCTGCTACTGCTGCATCCAGTAAAGTCAGCATTTTAGTGACGTTGTTATCATAATATCTCTGCGGACGCGTTACAGAATCAGGGACAGAAGCGAATGCCGCAAAGTGAACTATGGCATCAAATTTTTCTGCCACCAAAAATGCCTGTATAAAGTCTTTATCACCAAAATCACCTTGTATGAAATTTCCGACTATAACTGCTTCGGGATGTCCGTCACTTAAATCGTCCAAAACTATAGTTTCCACACCCTGCTCAAAAAAATATCTGTTGCAATGACTGCCTATATAGCCTGCACCGCCTGTAATCAAAACTTTCATTACTCTGTCACTCCCGTTATGTATTTTGCTGCCTCTAATAAATTGCTGCATTGGTAATCGGCACCCAATCCTCGCTCACCAACTGCAATCGTTTTTATACCATAGTTTTTACCAGCCTCAATATCTGTTGTACTGTCACCAACCATAAATGACTGTTTTTTATTTACTGGATATTTTATTTCTGCCTGCAGAAATAATCCCGTTTGCGGTTTCCTGCATTTGCATTCATTATTATTATGTGGACAGACGAAAATGTCTGTTATGATTGCAGACTCCTGCTTTAATTTACAGCACATCTTCTGATGAATATCTTTCAAATCATTTTCTGTCATTATACCTCTGGCTATACCACGCTGATTGGATACAATAATTACTATAAAGCCACTCTGATTTAACAATTTAATGGCCTTTGCTACATCAGGTAAAAACCGAAACTCCTGCCAATTTTTTATATAATCATGTTCTGCAGCTTTTTTATTTATAACTCCATCCCTATCCACAAATACTACTTTATTAAGCAAAATAAACTACCCTGCTTCCATAACGGGCAATCCTGAAATTCAGTTCCATCAATCCTACTGCTTCACGTACCGCATTCTGGTATTGCTCGTCACAATACAGCAGAATAAAACCACCGCCACCGGCGCCCAACAGCTTACCGCCGCTGGCTCCAGCCTCCAGTGCTTTATTGTAATAGGTATCAATCGCATCATTAGAAATACTGTTTGTTATAGACTTCTTTTTCTGCCAGCCAGCATCCATCATCTCTGCAAATCGGTTATTAAATCCTTCTTCCATTAACAGATGTTTCATGTCATTCGCCTGTTCACGCATATAATTCAAAACATCCAGTTTTTTACTAGTTTCCGCACTTTGTTCTGCCAAAATACCATCAGCACTGCGTCTGATTCCTGTATAAAACATCATTAACTTGTTGTCCATTAATCTTTTATCTTCTTCTGTTATATCAATTTTTTCTCTGTTTACAATTCCATTGCGTTCAAACGCAAAATAATTTACTCCACCATAAGCCGCCGCAAATTGATCCTGCTTGCCAATAGGATGCCCTAAAATATCAATTTCAATCTGGCAGGCTTTATCAGCCAGCTCATGTGCTGATAAGCGTTCACCACAATAGGAATAAAGTGCGTTCAATAATCCTACTGTAAAACTGCTGCTTGATCCCAGCCCTGTTCCTGCAGGAATATCGGAAATGGACGTAATTTCTACACCTTTTTCTACTCCCGCCATCTGCATACAGGCTTTTGCAATATCATGCTGAATCTCTTTTAAAGTATCTACTATTTCTGTTTTAGAATAGCTTATACGAATCGTATCATCGAATCTTTTGTTCAGAGTAATATAAACATATTTATTTATAGCCGCACTTACTACCGCTCCATAGCCCTGTTCATAGTAAGCAGGCAAATCAGTCCCGCCGCCAGTAAAACTGATGCGTAAAGGTGTCTTAGTGATTATCACAGCTGCCACTCCTTCTGAGCTTTTTCATAATTATCCAGATTACCTATATCCAACAAATAGTCTTTTATTTCATAGCCGTACATTTTATTTATCAATTTCGGCAACACATCTTTGCCAAAATCTATGAACTTTTGATTGGGTAAGTATTTAAATATCTCCTGACCTGTTACATAGATACCTGCATTGGCTAAATTACTTTTTGGTGATTCAGGTTTTTCTGTAAACTCATAAATCAAATCCTGAGAATCGATGGCCGCAATACCACATTCTATGGGTTTATTTGTATAAAATAATCCCATAGTCAAAACGCTTTGTTTTTTCCTATGGAAAGCAATCAATTCGCTTAAGTTTGTATCAGTTAAATTATCAGCATAACAAACTAAAAAATCGCTTTCACTTTCAACAAAACCTTTATTTGCCAGTATCGTACCGCCGCTTCCCAACAGTTCTTTTTCATAGGCTTCAATCAACCGGACACCTGTATTTTTAGCATTGTATATTTGTACGAATTCTCGTACGGCATCAGGCAGGTAGTGTGTATTAACTAACACTTCAGTAACACTATGTTTTTCAAACAGCTCCATCCACCAGGACAATAAAGGCTTGCCGCAAATTGGCATCATACATTTTGGCACTGTATCAGTAAATGGTTTTAATCGAGTGCCATAACCAGCAGCTAATAAAAATGCTTTCATCTCAATATGCACCTTTCTTACTAAATACTATTGTTATAGTTTTAAATAATATTTTTATGTCCATCCATAAAGTTCTATTTTTTACATACCATGTAACCATATCCACTCTTGTCTGATAATCAACATCACTTCTGCCACTTGTCTGCCAATAACCGGTAATACCAGGTTTTACCGAATAATAGTATTTTATATCTTTTCCAAATTTCTTTATTTCATCTGCAACAATTTGCCTAGGCCCCACCAAACTCATTTCACCTTTTAAAACATTAAATAACTGTGGTAATTCATCTAAACTGCTTTTCCTTAATTTTTCACCAAATTTAGTAATCCTAGGATCCTTTTTTAATTTATAATATTTTTCCCATTCTTCCCTAGCTTCTTCATTTTCCCTAAGATACTGTACAAGCCGTTCTTGAGCATTTATTACCATACTTCTAAATTTATAGCACTTAAAAATCTTGCCATTTTTACCAACACAATCATATGCAAATATTACAGGTCCCGGATCTTCTTTTTTTATCCTGTACGCTATATAAGCTAAAAGCGGGCTTATACATATCGTTCCTATAAATGTTAATGTAAAATCAAAAATAGTCTTTCCGAATTCACCAGCTTTAATCATTACTGCATATTCCACCCCTATGCAATTATTTTGTGATATCTTTTCAATACCTGCGCAGCTTCCATCTCACTTCTAACGACGAACGTCCCCCCCGGATGTACTATCTGAGCCATAGTAATAGTAGTAACCATAGCCGTGCGTATGGACCAATTCTACCTTGTTAAGGATAACTCCCAAAATATGTGCTCCTGCCTGCAGCAGCCTCTGTTTAGCTTCTTTAGCTGCTGCTGGTGTAACTTCGCCGGAGCTGACCAACATGACCAGCCCGTCTACCTTACCAGACAGTACTGCCGCATCCGTTACCGGCATGATTGGCGGCGTATCGATAAGTATATAGTCATAATCCGGCTTTAGCCGTTCCAGTAACTGTTCCATCCGTTTGCTTCCCAAAAGCTCGGATGGGTTGGGCGCTACCGGCCCGCTGGCTAAAAGCTCCAGATTCTCTATCCCTGTTTTTTGAATGACTTCCCGCACCTCTTCACTCGCCGAAATGCAGTTGCTCAGACCTTTATTAGTCAGCTTAAAAAGCTTATGCTGTGTCGGGTTGCGCATATCACAGTCCATTAAAAGCACTTTGTGCCCGGCCTGTGCCATTACCACCGCCAGATTGCTGATCGTTGTACTTTTACCTTCGTTTGGCGTAGCGCTGGTAACGATGATCGTTTTCAGCTCCTGACCAACGTTGGAGAACTGGATGTTGGTCCTGATCGTTCTATATGCTTCCGCTACCGGTGATTTGGCATCACGGTCGGCAATCAGTGTTATCGTTTCCATAAGTACCTCCGTAGCCTGGCAGTCAAGCTTTGCTCCTGCTGTTCTTTTTTCATGTTTTTATTCAATGATTCATAATCCGGCACCGAGCCCAGAACAGGCAGGTCCAGATAGTTTGCTACATCGTCCGTTGTCTTTATGGTTCTGTTCATCAGTTCTTTGGCAATAACAAAGCCGCTGCCGCCGAAGATTCCAAAAAAGGCTGCCAAAAGCAGGGTCAAAAGCTTTTTCGGTTTTACCGGGTCTTCCGGCAGTGTGGCCGTATCTACTACCTGTACCTCGGTAGATACCGCTACTTCGGCTACCTTGGCTTCTTCCAGGCGTTTGGCCAACATGATGTAAATTTCATCGGCAACGCTGACGTCACGCATCAGGCTCAGGTATTTCTGTTCTTTCTCGGAAAGCCGTTCTACGTCTTCCTGATTTCTTTTGTCCAGACGCTCCAGCTCGGCAAGGTTGCTTTCGGCTACGCTGATCGCCGCTTCGCTGCCGAATTTACTGGTCAGCAGCTGCTGGTGCACTGGGTTATCCGACGGCGCCTGCAGTGAGGCTACTTTGGCTATTTCCTGCTGCAGCTTGCTTTTTAAATTGGCGATAGCGTCTTCTGTTTCGATGACTTTAGGATGTTTGGCTGTATATTTGTCCAGATAGTCTATCCTCTGGGTCTCCAGTTCGGCTAATTTTGCATTATACTGCTTGATAACTGCGTTATCCGCTGTCGCTTTGGCTTCGCCGCCCAGCTGCTGGTCTGTTGCTGACAGCTGTGCCTGCGCTGTGGCAAGCGCCACTTTGTTTTCTGCACGCAGTTTATCGACGATCCCCATTTTATCGGCCGCCAACTTCATTTCGTCCGTCGGTGACAGGATCTTGCTGGCTTTTTTATATTCGGTCAGCGCACTTTCGGCTGCTTCAAGCTCGGCTTTAGAGGCTACGACCCGCTCTTCGATAAAGGCGCGGGTAGTTTTCTGTTCTTCACGTACCAGACCGGTCAACCGCTGCAAAAAGCCGTTAACGATCAGGTCGTTGGCTTTCTGGGCCCCTTCCGGCGTATTAGCGTTGACTGTAACTTTTAAGATCTCGGTATCTTTAAAAGGATTGGTAACTATCCTGTTTTTGATATAATCTTCATAACGCATATATTTGCCGTCACTGTCTGCTTCTTCCGTCTGTTCGATAACCGGGACGATGACGCTGCGGCTTTTTAAGATTTCCGCATAGGTGCTCATCAACTGTTTGCTGGCCATGGCATTGCCCATAGGCATGCTTTCTAAAAGCGATGAGCCTATCCCTTTGGGCTGCTTGATGCGCAGCAGCGAATCTGATTCGTAGACCGGTGAAGCTATAAGCAAATACAGCCCGGCTACAGCTATACATCCGCCCGTGACTTTAGCGATGAACCTTGCGTTTTTCTGCACTATATGCGCCAGCTCGCGCAGGTCGATTGTGATTTCCTCTTCCACTTTATCTCTCCTCAGATCAGTCGTTATTTTTGATTTCCGATACCATGTATGCGCCGCTGATGAAGGGCATGATGTCACGCCCGATATCTATCTTGCCGTTGCTGGTCAGATACAGGCAGTCGCCTTCGTTTAAAACGTAGTTTTGGCTCTGGTCGGATTTTTTTAGAAAATTATTGATATTGACCAGTACAGGTTCTTCCGCACCTTTTCTGATCAGAAAGATTTTCTTTTTGGCGGCTTTTTCTGTAAAGCCTTCCGCTTTGCCCAGGGCATCTAATACGCGGTGGCTTTTTTCAAGCTCGTACAGTCCCGGTTTTTTTACTTCCCCCAGCACATAGACACGCGTCGTTCCCAGCTTTAAGATATTGACGCTGACCTGCGGCCTGACAAGGTATTCGGCCAGACTCGCTTCCAGTTGCCGCGTAAATTCTGTTACTGTTTTTCCTGTCACGTCTATATCGCCGATCAGGGGAAAGGTTACTTTTCCATCAGGGCGTACTGTATAGGGGGTAGTGTTGCTGTTGGGCGGGCTGCTCAGATCTTCATGTCCATAGACCACTACCTGCAGCTGGTCGCCGGGACACATAATATAGTCGTTATCTGCTGCTGACGCTGCTGCCAGTCCCTGCAGACTCAGCGCCAGGGTCAGCGCCAAAATTGTTTTCTTCATCGGGATTCTCCTTTTTCTCTTTACTTCAATCTTTAATTTATTATTTGCCAAAGAGTTTCTGCCAGAAGCTCTTTGGTTTGTCTTCTAAAAGTACTTTGGGCTGCTTGAGCTCTATTTCCTGATTTTTTAAAATCGCCTGCGGGTTCGTTTCTGTCAGCTGCCGCAGTACTTCTTCTCCGGCCAGCTGCCTGATGACCGCCGCTGCCCGTGACATATCCGTATTGCGTCCTTCGCTGCGGTGCCCGTCCGACCCTAACAGATCGACCAGACCATTTGCCAGCAAGACCTTGGCATTCTCACAGACGCTGCTGCCGAACATGCCGGTAAAGCTGCCGCTGTTGCACTGCATAAGCATGCCACGCCGCCGCCACAGTAACAGCAGGTCAGGGTTTTCGCGCAGCTGCTGATATCTCTCCGGATGGGCAAGGATCGGCGTGATCCCCTTCAGCTCCAGCTCATACCAGAATTCATCGGCATAGGCAGGGATTTCTGCCGCCGGCAGTTCGATCAGCAGATATCTACCGCCGTTTAAACAGTACGCGCCAGTCGCTCCCAGCTCCGGCAAAAGCTCCCAGTTCATCTGCACTTCTGCTCCGGGATAAAGCATAATATCTATCTGTGCTTCTGCACACAACTGCCGCAGCTGCTGTGTTTTTTCCTTTATTTCTTCCCAGGAAGGCTTGTTCGCTCTTTCGATGACGTGCGGGGTCGCAAAGATAGCTTTAGTCCCGCTTCTGGCCGCAATCTCCAGCATTTGTAACGACATGCACTGATTCTTAGAACCGTCGTCTATATTCCATAAGATATGTGTATGTGTATCCAGCAAATGATCACCTTTATCTATCTTGAACTTAGTGTTGTTAATTAATTTCGTAATAATTGCAATCTGTATCCTAATGCTTTGATAAAACAATTAAGATATTTGTTTTATTAACTTTAGATTATACCACACTTGTACCCCCCCCCACAAGACATAACAGCTTCTAAAATTATATTTCGGTAACGTTTTTGCTCTTACTTATATTTTCATCGTACCTGTGCATCAATATTTACAATCTCACTTGCCAGCAACTATTTGTCACTAAAAGTACGAAGCCACAATTTTGCCGATTTTTTATTCTTATAAACTATATTTATATCTTAATTATTCAATATTTTCTTACTCATTTTTGTATATTTCCAATACATAAAAAACTTCCCTAATATTTTATAATTATTGTACCACGGTTGTACCCCCCCGCAAGACATAAGCACGTTTTCTTTTATATTTAAGTATGCTTTTTGCTCGTACTTATATTTTCATCGTACCTGTGCGGCAATATTTACAATCTCACTTGCCAGCACCGCCTCTGCTGACATGCAAAAGCCGGACTCTATTCCCATAGAGCCCGGCAAAAAATAATCGCTCTCAACTTTCGCTGAGAGCGATTATTTTTTATCTTTTAATCTAACAGCAGTTTCTTCCTACAAGACTTTACTTAAAATCTATTTCCTTTCCCAGCACCTGCAATATCTTATCCAGCAGATTAACGCTGCAGTTGCATTCCTCCCGTTCGATACGGCCGTAATAATTGACCGACATATTACAGCGTTCGGCCACGTCGTTTTGGGTCAGCCCCAGCTCCAGCCGCAGCTGGTATAATTTGCGGCCGATGTTATTATAAGTATGCTTGCTCATTTTGCACCTCAGCTAAAAGTTTTGACTGTGAAAAATTTTAACCGCAAAAGCAGCAAAGCAAAATAACCCTATGGGTTGTATTTCTTATAGCCTACCCCAAAGGTTGTTTACAAAACAAATACAAAGGCGCATACTGAGCCCTGTTATGCATAACGCTTTACAGTACGGCCCGCCGTCATAAAATTATGGGAAGAACTGATATAAATAGCTATTTTGACAGATACTAATACAAGCAGCGCGGCTGCCCAGGCACTGCAGCTTTTGATAACTGCGGCGCAGGCAGGCGACAACGGTGCTTTACTGAAGCTGTGCAGTGATTTTAAGCCCCTGCTCAGCAGCGAAGCACGGCGCGAGATGTTTTATAATTCACTGGGGAAAGATGCGGAAGGCATCGCTGTGCTGGCTTTTATCGAGCTGGTACTCAAATACAGCGGTACTGATTATGTAAACTGGCCCGGTTACGCGCGCTGCAGAGTACATTTCGCTTTGTTCGACGCCATGCAGAAGCAGGGCCGGATCTGGGAAAACGAGATCGCCATCAATACTGACAGTGAGGAAGGCACCGCCCTTCTGGATGAGGCCGGGTTGCAGCAGGGGCTGCCGGACGATATTGCCCAACTGCTGCTGTCACTGGAAGTACGGCAGGCTTTAAAACAGCTGACTGCCGAACAGCAGCAGGTTATCGAGCTGTTGTTTTTGCGCGAGCAGAAACCGAAAGAAGCAGCCCGCCTGCTGGGCTGCAGTGTACGCAACGTCACCAAGCACCGGCTCAAAGGGCTGGATAAGCTGCGGCTGCTGCTGAAGCAGAACGGCTGACCGGCTCAACTAATCGCCGTAATTTCATAGATAAAAATAAAAAAGCATCGACAAAATTTGTCGATGCTTTTTAGCTTTTTATTTTTAGTGATGTGTGCCTCTGACAACAGTAATCCCCTGCTGCTCCAGGTATTCGGCAGTTTTGGTGATCACCGGGCATTCATGTTTTTCTCCCTGTGCGTCCTTCTTTTTGGTACAGCCGCTCAAATGCACGGCTTCAACGCCGATAGTAACAAGGCGGTCCAGCTTTTTGCGCAGACCTTCCTCGTTATTGGGCATCTGTACATCACCGCAGCCGCTGCAGTTCAAAAAAGCGGCCAGTTCTGTTTCCTCTGCCTCATAAACGGCAAAAGCGTTGGTTTTATTATTGAAAGCTTTAAGACAGCCGCTGCCGGTACAGTTATTACTGGTACGCAGACATCTTAAAACAGCGATCTTTTTCATAGGCATTTTTCCTTTGATTATTTTTACTGCTCTGTTTCTGCCAGCACTTCTTTAAAGCAGTTGGTCAGGCTGGCAAAATCTGCCAGCGACAGCGTTTCGCCCCGGCGCTTGGGGTCGATACCGGCACGTTCCAACCATGCCGCAGCCTGTACGCTGCTGATGCCCATATTTTTGAGAGCGTTACTGAGCATTTTACGGCGTACGGAAAAAGCCGCCTTTACGACTTTGAAGAACAGTTTTTCGTCGCAGACCTCGACCGGAGGTACGGTACGGCGTTTGCAGACAATGACGGCACTATCGACATTGGGCGCCGGGATAAAGGATTCCGGCGGTACGATAAAGGCTATCTCCGGCTCGGTATAATATTGGATCGAAACTGACAAAGCGCCGTAATCTTTGCCGCCGGGCTTCGCGACCATCCGCTCAGCTACTTCCTTCTGCACCATGGCAACCAGCCGTTCCATAGGCAGGCGCTGTTCCAGCAGATTGAAAATGATCGGCGTGGTAATATAATAAGGCAGGTTAGCCGTCACCTTAAAGGTCGGCGCGCCAACAATATTTTTGATATCGACTTCCAGGATATCGCCGTTTTCTATACGCACATTATCGTAGCCTTCCAGTGTTTTTGCCAACACCGGCAGCAGCCTTTTATCCAGCTCGACTGCTACGACCCTGGCGCCGCTCTGCGCCAGTCCCTGAGTCAAAGTGCCTATACCGGGGCCGACCTCTAAAACCGTGTCGTCCTCAGACAGTTCTGCAGCAGCAACGATCCTGCGTACGACTTCTTCGTCGATCAGGAAGTTCTGTCCCAGTCTTTTATCCGCTTTTAATTTAAAGGTGTGCAATATATGATTGGTGACTTCGCGTCTGGCAATGATCGGTTTATCCATGCTGTTCTCCTAACTGCGCAAGCGCCTCGTCAAATTCGCTGCGGGTGACCCCATAGCTGTTGAGCCGCTCTAAAAACCTTTTGGCGTTGCCGTAGCCGATGCCCAGCAAAGCGCCCATTTTATCACGGCGATACGCCGCACTGCCTGTTCCGGCCAGATCGTTCTGCCACAGGTCTTGGCTGGTAAATTCGCTGTCAGGCTTATATTCATGGTGGCGCACCTTACTCAGCGCTGCCAGGATTGCCTCAGGCTGAGCCTGCTCGATGCCCACATCATTGTGCGCCGTAGCGTCCGCTTTAGGTACAAAGGCCTGCCCCGCTTCGGGAAAGCGCTGCGTCAGAAAGCGGCGGATACGTTCGCCGGCACCGTCCGGGTCAGTTAGGATAATGATGCCCCGCTTTTTATATGCGGCTTCGATCTGCCGCAGGGTATATGGCGCTAAGGTAAAACCGCCTGTTTCGATGGTATCGGCTTCCAGGGCGCGTTTGATCGCCACTGTATCCATTTTTCCTTCTACTACGAGAACTTCTTTCAGCAAGTCCGCGCCTCCGTTACTCTAAGATATATACGTCTAAGGTACGGCGCCCCCATTGAATAGCTCTGTGCCAGTCGTGCATAAACACGTCCAGCCGATTGCCGCGGATAGCGCCGCCGGTATCGCCGGCCATGGCAATGCCATAACCGGGGATATACAGTTTAGTATAATACGGGATAACCCGCGGGTCAACGGCCACGATACCTTCGTAAGGCACCAGTCCTATCGAAGTTCGTCCGGTACCGCTGCCCTCACCCAAGGTATAGGCGGTGATTTCCATGGTCATAACTTTATTATAACGCATCCGCCCGCGCGAAGTTTCGATAGAACGGGCCATGCCGCGCTCTACCAGTTCACGTCTAGGCTCTTCCAGCACTGTCTTGCTGATGATATGAGTTTGGAACAGGCCGTCTTTAAGCGTAGTTTTTCTGGTCACCTTCATCTTGCCGGGTACGCCCGGTTCCAGCACCTTATTCTCACCATACGGCTTTTCCAGATTATCAACAAACTCCACAGGCGGCTCGATCGGCTGCTCTTCTTCATGCAGCTCATCAAAACGCCCTAAAATATGGATCTCCAGGTCGGAAGTGATCGGCGTATCAACAGCGGGATAGACTGTTTTGCCTTCATAATTGATCGCCAGGGCATCCAGCGCCTCGCCGACAGTTGCTTTACCGGTATAGAATTTTTTGCTGACGCCATATTTTTCGATCGTTACAGGCAGGGCGCGTTTCAACTCAATAACTTCCCTGGTCTTTTTTTCGGCATTTGCCGGAGAGATCAGTATCCGGTCTTCTTTGCCGACCTTGACGCCGGACTCTTCCAAAATAGAACGGGGATCTTCAAGAATAGTGGTCACTACTTTTTCCTGCCCGTCGTAACGCAAAACTATTTCTTTGCTGTTGGCCAGACAAATAGCGCTGAAAACTAAAACTACCACTAACAGCAGCGGCAAAATTTCCATTGCTCTATATAATGATTTTCTATTAGGCATAAATTGTACCTCCTTTTAAAGACGTATAATTTTACCATAAAGAAAAATTTTCTGTCAAACTGTCGCCCTTAAACACACATAAGCTTTTGCACAAAAAACAAAAACGTAAAAACTACTGTGGACACAGATACTTGTTTTGACTTCTGGAAAATAACAGCCTTAAAATACAAACTGCCTGTTTGCGAAAAACAAACAGGCAGTTTGTATTTTATTTTATTTTATTAAAAAGAGTTTTGACATTTTTAGTAGTCTGCGCTGCCAGCGCTTCAAAGGTCGTGCCGCGCACTTCGGCCGCATTGCGTGCCACCAGCTCGGTATAACCCGGCTGATTACGCTTGCCGCGATAAGGCACCGGCGTCAGATAAGGTGAATCTGTTTCAAACAGCAGCAGGTCATCCGGCACATACTGCAGGACCTCGCGCACTTTTGCGGCATTTTTATAAGTAGAGGTGCCGCCAAAACCAAGATAAAATCCTCGCTTAAGCAGTTCCTTCGCCATTTCCAGTGAGCCGGAATAGCAGTGGAACACTGCCCGCACACCTGTGACTTCTTTTTGGAAGATCTCCAGGATATCGCCGTGCGCATCGCGGTCGTGAATGATCACCGGCAGGTCGAACTGTTTGGCCAGATCGAGCTGTTCTAAAAGACGGCGCTTCTGCACGTCCTTCGGCTCGTTGCCCTTCCAGTAATAGTCGAGGCCGATCTCGCCGATGGCTACTACCTTGGGGTGGACGGCCCAGGCTGCCAGCTCGTCAAGATAGCTGTTATCCAAAATACCCTCAAGGTCTTCAGGATGCCAGCCCACAGCGGCATACATAAAATCATATTTTTCAGCTAAACTTACAGCGAAACCCGACGTGATCTCATCACAGCCGGGATTGATGATCCCGTCCAGTTCTTCCTGCAGCTGTGTAAGCAGCGCGTCGCGGTCATCGGTAAAATAGTCCGAGTCCATATGGGCATGGGAATCGAATAGTCCTGTACGTGACATCTTATTTCACCTTGCTCCCGGAAGCGATATCGGGGGCATCAGCCAGCACCAGCTTACCTTCTCCGTCAGAGGCGGCCAGCAGCATCCCGCGGGATTCGATCCCACGCAGTTTTGCAGCTTTCAGGTTGGCGATCACGATAACATTGCGGCCGATCAGCTCTTCGGCAGTATAATGCTGCGCGATCCCGGAAACGATGGTACGTTCTTCTTCGCCGATCCTGACCTCAAGCTTCATCAGCTTATCGGTTTTAGGTACGCGCTCTGCTGCGGTAATGGTAGCTACGCGCAGATCTATCTTCATAAAATCATCGATAGTTATTTCTTCTGTTGCCGCGGTTTTGCTTTCCGTTTTGGCCTCAGCTTTTACTTCGGCCTTAACTGCTTGTTTAGCGGCCGGAGCAGTCTTTTTGGTAGCGGCGATAACAGTTTCTCCGCTTTCAGTGATCTCGATACGCGGATACAGCGGCTCACCCTTCTGCACTTTGGTGCCGTCAGGCAGCCCGCCCCAGGCGGTATCGGCCAGCAGGAACTGCTCGGGAGCAGTGAGGCCCAGCTGGGTATAGATCTTGGGACTGGTAGAAGGAATATAAGGACTTGTAAGGATAGCGACGATGCGCAATACCTCTGCCAGATTATACATAACTGTTTCCAGACGCACTGCTTTGGCGGGATCTTTTGCCAGCAGCCAAGGGCCTGTTTCATCAATGTATTTATTGGCACGGCTGATAAGCGCCCACAGAGCTTTGATCGCCGTGTTGATTTCCATATGGTCCATAGCGTCCTGATATTTCGCAACAGTTTCATTGACCAGGGCGATCAGCTCGTCATCAAGAGGATCACTGCAGGCGGTTTTATGGATCACGCCGCCGTGATATTTTTCGATCATGCTGACCGTACGGTGCAGCAGGTTGCCAAGGTCATTGGCCAGATCAGCGTTGATGCGGGTGATCAGCGCGTCGCGCGAAAAATTGCCGTCACTGCCGAGGTTGATCTCGCGCAGCAGGAAATAACGGATAGCATCGGCGCCAAATTCGTCGATCAGCGCCAGAGGATCAATGACATTGCCCTTGGATTTGGACATTTTGTCGCCTTCAACTACCAGCCAGCCATGTCCGTAAACCTGTTTCGGCAGTTCTTCACCCATAGCCATCAGCATGATCGGCCAGATGATAGTATGGAAACGCACGATTTCCTTGCCGACCAGATGCATGTTAGCAGGCCAGTATTTATTGAATTTTTCCGGATCACTGCCATAACCGATACCGGTAAAGTAGTTGAGCAGCGCGTCAAACCAGACATAGACAACGTGTTTGTTGTCAAAAGGCACAGGGATGCCCCAGTCGAAGGTGGTGCGGGTGATGCTCAGATCTTCCAGCCCCTGTTTGATGAAGTTGATCATCTCGTTGCGGCGTGCCACAGGCTGAATGAAGTCGGGATGAGTTTCGATATATTCCAGCAGACGGTCCTGATATTTGGAAAGCTTAAAGAAATAGCTTTCTTCTTCCATACGCTCTACCGGACGGCCGCAGTCGGGGCATTTGCCGTCGACCAGCTGACGCTCCAGCCAGTAGGATTCGCAGGGTACACAGTACCAGCCTTCATAATTCTTTTTATAAATATCGCCCTGTTCAAAGATTTTCTGCAAAATACTTTGCACAACCTTATGATGGCGTTCTTCGCTGGTACGAATAAAATCGTTATTGGTGATATTGAGGCGCTGCCATAAAAGTTTGAAATTTGCGATGATCTCGTCAACATATTGTATCGGGGTAACACCCATCTCCGTAGCTTTACGCTGAATCTTCAGACCATGCTCGTCACTGCCGGTCAGAAAAAAGACGTCTTCGCCCTTGGCACGATGATAACGGGCCACGGTATCGGCGATAGTCGTACAGTAAGCATGACCGATATGCAGTTTATCGCTGGGATAATAGATCGGGGTGGTGATATAAAATGTTGGTTTTGTCATATGTTGATCCCTTCTTCTTCTGAAATTAATTTATTATATAATTCCCGTTTGGGAATCTTATTTGCTTTAGCAACCTGCGCCAGCGCCGTTTTTTTATCGACGCCGCGAGCCAGCAGTTCCTGTACCTGCGCCAGCGGATCCTTTGCTTCCTGCGCAGGCTGCGGCTGTTCCATGCCTCTGGCGATGACCAGGCAGAATTCACCGCGGGGCTTATTTTCATGCAGCCAGGTCAGGCACTGACTGACCGTGCCCCGGAAAAACTCCTCATGCAGCTTGGTCAGCTCACGCGCTGCGGCCATCTGTCTGTCCCCCCAGACCTCCAGCACTTCCTGCAGCACCTGTTCGATCCTGTGCGGCGCTTCGTACAAAATAATCGTAGCCGGCAGATACTGCCATTCTTCCAGCTGCTGCCGCCTGTTTTTTTTGCTCTTGGGCAGAAATCCGCCGAAAAAAAACGGTGAGGCAGGCAGACCTGAAGCAATGAGCGCGCATAACGCGGCGTTGGCACCAGGTACAGGCACTACCTGCACGCCGGCATCGATCGCCAGCCTGGCCAGTTGTTCGCCCGGATCAGCAATACCGGGAAACCCGGCGTCACTGACTAAAGCGATATTTTTTCCGGACAGCAGTTCGTCCAGCAGATAAGCTCCCTGCCGTTCTTTGCTGTGCTCATCATAGCGTACCAGCCGTCCCTTGATATTGAAACGGTTCAATAACTGCAGTGTATGACGGGTATCTTCGGCAGCGATAATATCCGCCTCGGCCAGCATTCTCTGCGCCCTGGGCGTCATATCTTCCAGATTGCCGATCGGCGTTGCGCACAAATATAAAATTCCTGCCATTATTCTGCCTCCTCCGCCATACCGTAATACTCCAAAGTCTGTTTGCTGTGGCTGCCGTCCTCATTATACATAATAAGCGGCGGCAAAACCTCCAGTCCGTAACTGCCGCCTTTGACCATTTCCATGAGAAAGATCCAGGCAGGCTTATCCGCAAAGGCATGTACCCATTGCAGTTTTTTCGGCTGCAGACCATATTTAAGCGCCAGTTCCATACATTCCGTAAACCGTTCGGGCAACTGCACAATGGCAAAACGCCCTCGATATTTGACTAGATAGGCAGCGGCGCGGAAGAAATCCTCCAGCGTTGCCGTCAGTTCATGGCAGGCCGCAGTCGCTACCCGTCGAACCTTACCGCTGTTGCGGTAGGGCGGATTAGCGGCGATCAGATCGAAACTTTCCGAACGATAAAGCGCTTTCAGCTCCCGCAGATCGGCCAGCTCGGCACTGACACATTCCTCCAGCCCGTTAGCCGCAATGCTGCGGCGCATCAGCTCTACTACATGAGGATTACAGTCAACGCCTACTACTTGAGCCGCACCGCGTGCTGCCAGCAGCAGGCTGATGGCCCCTGTACCGGCGCCAAGTTCCAAAACACGGGCCTGCCTGACCAAATGCGGGAAAGCTGCCAGAAAAACAGCATCCGTCGTAAAACAAAATTCTTCCGAGTCCTGCCAGATCGCATAATTACAGCCGGGCAGGGAATCGCAGCGTTCTGTAGCTTTACTCATTTCAGATCGGATCGGCCTTGGAAGCATCAACGATCTCGTCCCATTCTACCTGGATAACGTTATCGGGCGTCAGCTGCACGGAAGCCGTACGCATAGCGCGGTTGATGCCTGTTACTTTGCCTTCTCCCAGCGGCGTTACTACCAGCGAGCCCAATTTTGGGATCTCGACACGGTCATTGCCGCAGTTACGTTTACAGCCGCCTTCTTTGCAGCAGTACATATGGTTTTCATATTTCAGGCAGCACATCAGACGACCGCAGATACCCGAAATCTTCGCCGGATTCAGCGACAGATTCTGATCTTTAGCCATTCTGATCGATACCGGTTCAAAGTCACCTAAAAAAGTAGAGCAGCACAACGGCCTGCCGCAGCTGCCGATCCCACCCAGCATTTTCGCTTCATCGCGCACGCCGATCTGGCGCAGCTCGATCCGGGTACGAAACACAGCGGCCAGGTCTTTGACCAGCTCGCGGAAATCTATACGCCCTTCGGCTGTGAAATAAAATATGATTTTATTGACGTCAAAAGTAAATTCCACATCTATCAGACGCATCGGCAGATCGTGATTAGTGATCTTACGCAGGCAGATATTGAAAGCTTCTTTCTCGCGTACGATATTTTCTTCGACTTTCTGGGCATCTTCATCAGTAGCTTTGCGCAGCACCGGTTTCAAAGGCGAAACCACCTCACTGTCGCTGACCTCGCGCGGCCCTACTACTACTTCGCCGTATTCTACCCCTCGGGCAGTTTCGACAATGGCATGATCCCCCTGGGCTACGCTGCTGAGTGCGGGATCAAAATAATATATTTTACCTGCTTTTTTGAATCTTATACCTACAACTGTTGGCACTATCTCTCCTCCTTCCGAAGTATGTCTGTTTTAAGTACCACCGTTTCCAAAACCAGCTTGGCGCCGGCATTGCTTTCGATGGCCTGATATGCTTGCTGGGCGATGTCCGCCGCCTGCTTCAAATGCGAAGCGGGCCATGAGGCGGCCAAACGCCGTAATCTATCTGTGCAGTCACAGTTATAAATCTGTCCCTCCAGTCCGTTTTGCCAAAGCAAAACGTCCCGGGCTAAAAACAGCAGCATTTCCGTAAATAATAAACCGCCCTGTTTGTCATAGCTTTCGAGCCATGGCTGCGAAGCTACATACCGCATGGGCTGCGCCAGCGGCAGGGCTTCCAGAAATTCCAAAGCCTGATCGCGGTAGCTGACGGCATCTGCAGCAGCCAAATTGACAGCAGCGCCAAGCGAACCGCCTGCCAGGCGGGCCAGCAGTTCCGGGCGTTCCAGCCCGAGCCTGTTCAAAGCCTCCTGTGTCAGTGCCAGGGGTATCTGGTCAAAGCGTAATTGAATGACCCGCGAAAGGATCGTCGGCAACAGGCGTTCCAACCGCGACGCAACCAGAATAAACATCCAGTTTGGCGGCGGCTCTTCGAGCAGCTTTAAAAGGCTGTTCGCCGCTTCTACCGTCATCCTGTCAGCAGCGTCGATGACGCATACCTTATGGCTTGAAAGCGCAGGCGCAAAGGCGGTCTGCCTGCTCATTTCCTTGATCTGTTCTATTTTCAGGTCTTTCCCGGGAGCTTCCTGCTCCACCAAAATAAAATCAGGATGGGCAAAGCTGTGCTCTGCCAGATTGATCAGACGGCAGGATTCGCACCTGCCGCAGGGATGTTCGTCCGGCTTCTGGCACAGGAATGTTTTAGCAAAACGCAAGGCCAGCTGCTTTTTACCAATACCTTCCGGACCGTAAAAAAGCAGTGCATGCGGCCTGTTACCCGGCTGCAGCAGCCTGGCTAAAAATTCCTTATTCTGTTCATGTCCCAGAATATCGTCCCACATAGGTATCCTTTCCTCGCTTACCCTTTAAGTAAAGCCTCCAACTCGCTGATCAGACAGCCGCGTACGCTTTCCTGTTCCTGCAAAGCATCAATGACCCTGATCCGCTGTGGATAGGCCTTACTGAGTTCGACAAATCCCTGCCTTACCTTGAGCTGAAAAGCAAGTCCCTCGTTTTCAAAACGGTCGGTCACACCGCGCTGCGACCTGCGGCCTGCAAGCAGCAGAGGATCTCCGTCCAGCAGCAGCGTCAAATCTGGTTCCAGCCCGCCCGTTGCAAAAGTGTTCAGCTGCAGCAGCTCCTGCAGCGGCAGACCGCGAACAAAGCCCTGGTAAACCAGTGTCGAATCGCTGAAACGGTCACAAAGCACGATTTTTCCGGACGCTAACGCCGGACGCACGACCTTATCTAAATGATCAGCACGTGCTGCCAGATACAGCAAAGTTTCTGTACGCGCGTCTATGGCCAGCTGCGGGTCAAGCACCAGCTGACGCAGGCGTTCAGCAGCTTCGCTGCCTCCCGGTTCACGGGTGCAGACAACTTCTCGTCCGTTCTGCCTCAGGTACTCTGCGATCAGCTCCAGCTGCGTGCTTTTGCCGCTGCCGTCGGGGCCTTCCAATGTGATAAAATACCCTTTGTTCATCAAAACACCACTCGTATTTCCCTCAAGCTGCCGTCAGCGGGTCCGCTGACCGGCAGGTTCAAGTTTTTCATATTTTCACAGTAAGCGATGATCGCTTCCGTAATCAGCTCACCCGGCAAAAGTACCGGTATGCCGGGCGGATAAAAGCTTACCTGCTCGGCACAGATTTTTCCGGCCGCACGGCACAGAGGTATGCTGGTCTTCGCGCTGTCGAAGGCCTGCCGTAAAGACATCACCTGCTGCGGTGCAGGAAGCTGTGGGCTGACCGTCAAACGGCGCGGCGTTTTTTTGTTTTTTTCCAGTTCGGTAAAAACCTGTTGTATCACAGCGAGTACGGCATCATAATCAGCGCCGCCGTCGCTATAGGTAACTAAAAATAACACGTTATCGGCATCTGTCAGTTCTACGGCAACACCTGCCTGCCGCAGTTTTTCCCCGGCTTCAATACCTGTATAACCCCAGGCGGCTACATTGACCGTCACCTTGGTGCTGTCAAACCCGGCAATACCGTTACTGCCGGCACAATCAGCCGTCAGCAGCTTCAGCCCCTTGAAGGTCTGTAAAAGCCGCCGCAATCTGTCTGCCGCAGCCACAGCCTGTGCCGCCATCTGCCTGCCGCCTGTCGCCAGCTGGAAACGCGCCGCGTCCAGAGACGCCATCAGCAGATAATTGGGGCTGGTTGTCGTCAGCAGACTCATAACATCAGCAGCCCGCTTTAAATCAAGGCGCCGGCCCTGCACATGCAGCATCGAGCATTGCGTCATAGCACCCAAAATTTTATGCGTGCTTTGCGCGCAGGCATCCGCGCCGCACTCCATAGACGAAGGCGGCAATAATTCGCTGAAGCCAAGATGCGGGCCGTGCGCTTCATCTACCAATAGTGCAGCACCATATTTATGGGCTATTTGAGCAATCGTTTTAATATCAGCAGCCTGACCGTAATAATTAGGGCTGGTCAGAAACACTGCTTTAATAGAAGGATCTTTTTGCAGAGCTTCGTCGATCTGCCCGGCAGTGACCTGCGTGTTGATACCAAAAACCGTATCAAACTGCGGTAATACGTATACCGGTTCCAGATCACCTAAAAGCAGCCCTCCGGCAACACTGCGGTGAGCATTGCGGGGAATAAGAACTTTACCGCCCGGTTTGACAGCAGTCATCAGCATTGCCTGAATGGCCTGCGTCGTACCGTTAACAGCAAAAAAACAGCGGTCGCTGCCGTAAAGCTGTGCGGCCAGGGTCTGCGCTGCGGCAATACAGCCTTCAGGACAATGGATGTCATCCAGCTCCGCCATCAGCGAAACGTCCATCTGCAATGCGCCTGCTCCCAGCTCGCCAGCCAGAAGCGGTTCCATTCCGCGGCCGCCTTTATGTCCCGGCGTGTGAAAAGGATAGACCTGTTCTTTTTTATATTTGAGCATGGCCGCTACAAGCGGCATTTTTTTCTGATCTGCCTGCAAAAGAAAGCCTCCACGATAAATACAAACACTTATCCATGTTATCTTTACATTTTATCACAAGCAGCAAGGCGTTACAAGCAATTGTAACGCTTCGTCAAACTACCGCTGCAACCGCCTGCTCACCGCAATAAAAATACTCCGGCTGCAAACAGCCGGAGCAAAGATATTCTGTTGTTCAGCCAACCATAGCAGCCTGCGGCTGCGGCTCGATTTCGTCTTTTAAATCTTCCCAAACGATAAAATTGGCTTTACTGAAACCATTGAAGGTCGTCGCCGAAGCCGAAGTATAAGCGCCGCAGGAAGGAACCAGCAGCAGATCGCCTACCTCCTGGCGTACAGTCAGTTTGCCGCGGAACATGATATCCAGCGAATCACAGCTGGGACCGGCAAAAGTGGCTTCCACTTCTTCTCCTTCTTTAAAGCTGATCAGCTTAAAGTCCCACTGGTCAAAAATAACGCCGGAAAAAGTTCCGTATAAACCATCATCAAGGAAATACCAGGGCTGACCGCCGCGTTCAGTAACACCGATGACGCTGGTAATAAGGTTGACAGCCGTACCGCACATAAAACGTCCCGGTTCCGCCCAGATCTCTACATTGGGAAAATCTTCGTCTAGACGGGCGTTGATCTGTTTAAGCATTTCTTTTAAATTAAAACGCACCTTGGGTTCGGGAATCGGAAATCCGCCGCCAATATCTAAGATCCGCAGCTGCATCCCTGCAGCGGCAGCTTCTTCAAAAATCTCGCGGGCCAGATCAAGCGCATTCAGATATGGATCGGCGCTCATCGTCTGGCTGCCGACATGGAAACAAACGCCGGCGGCGTCAAGATCGGCAGCCTGTGCTGCCTGCAGTAGTTCTACTGCGCGTTCGCGGCCTACGCCGAATTTTTTATTCAAATCTACATGTGCGGAAGAATTGTCGATACGGATACGCAGAAGCACCGTAGCACCGGGGCAGCCCTGTGCCATTTTTACGATTTCACTTTCGCTGTCAAAAGTCATTTTATGTACACCGACGTCACAGCAGGCCTGCAGACCGCCGCCGGTTTTGATAGGATTGGCGTAAATCAGACGCTCGCCGTCAATACCCATTGCTGCCAGAGTTCTGATCTCACCGTCAGAAGCAACATCAAAGCAGGAACCCAGGTCACGCAGCAGTTCCAAGATCCGCTGATGCGGATTGGCCTTGATCGCATAGTAAAGCTGCACACGCGGCAAGTGCTTTTTCAAAAAGCGATAGTTCTTTTCTATTTGTTCTAAAGAAAGTACCAGCAGCGGCGTTCCAAAGCGCTCTGCCAGCCTTTCTGCAGCATTTTGACTAAGTTGAAAAAAGATGTCCTTCTTCATATCCACTCTCCCCTTGCTTTAGCATTGATTTTACTCATATGATTTTACCACAAATTACTGAAAGTACAATAGGAAAATGAAAGAAATTGAAAAAAATTTGAGGAGTTTCAGGCAAAACCGTGATAATCACGCTTAACGTCTGTTTTTACTAAAATTTTACTGGTTTTTTAGGATTTTTAATATTTTTTTACTAAATAAGTCACTACTAAATATAGTAATCTATGCTGATTTGACAACACAAAATACCTAAATATGGAAAACCCCCGCTTATTAAAAGCAGGGGTTTGCAAAAACTACTTATTTTTTAGGTGCTTCGATAACGTCGCAGCCCATATAAGGCCGCAGGACTTTCGGCACGATAACGCTGCCGTCTGCCTGCTGGTAATTCTCGAGAATAGCGGCAACAGTACGTCCTACCGCCACACCTGAACCATTCAGGGTATGTACGAATTCCGGTTTGGATTTAGTGTCGCGGCGGAAACGGATGTTAGCGCGGCGAGCCTGGAAATCAAGGAAATTGGAGCAGGAAGAAATTTCACGATAGCAGTTAGCCGCCGGCAGCCACACTTCCAAATCATAAGTTGCAGCAGAGCTGAACCCAATATCACCTGTGCAAAGACGCACGACACGATACGGCAGTTCCAATAATTGCAGCACCTTTTCGGCATTAGCCGTCAGTTTTTCCAATTCGTCCCAGGAATCTTCCGGCTTGGTGAATTTTACCAGTTCTACTTTATTAAACTGATGCTGACGGATCAGACCGCGGGTATCGCGGCCGGCACTGCCTGCTTCAGCGCGGAAGCAGGCGCTGTAGGCAGTATAATACAGCGGCAGATCGTCGCCGCTTAAAATTTCGTCGCGGTGCAGATTCGTGATCGGAACTTCGGCAGTAGGGATCAGGTAATAATCCAGCCCCTCCAGTTTGAACATATCTTCAGCAAATTTAGGAAGCTGGCCTGTTCCCTGCATACTGTCTTTATTGACGATGAACGGCGGGAAAAATTCCGTATAGCCGTTTTCACCGGTATGGATATCCAGAAAGAAATTGATTACGGAACGTTCCAGCCGGGAACCGAGTCCGCGATAAAAAGTAAAGCGGGCGCCGGAAACCTTGCCGGCACGTTCAACATCGAGGATATTCAATTTTTCGCCGATATCCCAATGAGCCTGAGGCTCAAAAGCAAATTTAGCCGGTTCGCGCCAGGTACGCACTACCGGATTATCGGCATCACTGCTGCCAACAGGTGTATCTGCTGCCGGCATATTCGGAATCGTCATCAGAATTTCTTTTAATCTGGCTTCGATATCCTTCAGCTCTTTATCATCTTCCGCGATCTTATCACCCAGGGCACGGACCTCGGCCATCTGCGCATCTGCATTCTCACCGGCTTTTTTCATTTTGCCGATTTCCTGAGAAGCTGCGTTGCGCTGGCTTTTAAGAGCCTCGACCTGCAGGGTCAATTCACGGCGTTTCTTTTCCAATTCCAAAAATTCGTCAAGGTTCACATTGGCGTTACGCTTACGCATAGCGTCCATAACCAATTCAGGATTTTCCCTAACAAATTTCATATCTAACATTATTCATTCCTCCAAATGTTGAATTACTTCGTAAACTTTATTTTAGCACAATTTACCATAATATGAAAGAGAACACGCCGAAGAACATCGGCGTGCCCGTAAAATCACTGTTATTCAGTTTAAAATCAGCTGTATTCTTTAAAAGTTTCAATCAAACCGTCACGTTTGGCCAGATAATTGATCGCGCTGATAGCGGCTTTCTGAGCCTGACCGGCCGCACGATTGACCTGCCAGGGCTGACCGGTGCAGTCGCCGCCGGCGAAAACGCCTTCGATGCTTGTTTCAGCCTGGTCGTCGACAAGAACAGAACGGCCGCGCATCTGCAGACCCGGCAAAAAGCTGTTGAGCGGATCAGAAGCACGGAACATAAAGACTGCCTGGACACTGAAAAATTCACCAGTGGTATGCAGCCCGGTTACTCTGTCGGTACCGGTAATATCAGTCGGCTGATCCAGAATCACCGTTACATTTTTGCGTTTTGGAGCTACGAAGCCCTGAAAACGGGGAATAAAAATTACTTCACTGCAGATATCAGCCAGATATTCTATTTCTTCCATCGCATCAGGAACAGTGGCGATCGCAGCAACGCGCTTACCTTTGTATTCGGCGCCGTCGACTTTGGCGCAATAGCTTACGCCGCGGCCTAAAAATTCTTTTTCGCCCGGCAGCAGGCTGGAACGGGAGATACCCGTAGCAAGAATTACCGTATCGGCATTATACTGGCTGTTAGGCGTACCCAGTTCAAAATAACCGGCTTTCTCTTTTAATGAAACTATTTTTTCTTCGATAATCTCCGCACCGATATGGCGTGCATGCTCGATGAACCTGTCCATCAGCTCATTGCCGGAAATATCGGGACAGCCCATATAATCTGTGATAAGCTCGACACTGCGCAGACGGGGACTGAAACCGTGAGCCTCAAACACCACTACCTTCCGTCCTTTACTGCTGGCTGTAATAGCCGCCGACAGGCCCGCCGGACCGCCGCCGATAATTGCGATATCATATTTCATGTTTTAATCCTCCAAAAAATTTTTAGGGGAAGCCTTCATTTAGTTCAACAAGCTAACTGTTTTTATTTTACCTTCTTTAACACGTCAGCGTCAATCCTTTCCACATGTATACATCTTTGGCAATGTTTTTATGTATGGTCACGATTCACCACCCCAAAACCAAAAAGCACGTTCCTGTGACAGGAACGTGCTTTCAGTCCGGTAATCCCCGGTAACGCTTTAGAACGTATACTTGACGCCTAACTGAGCGCCCACATTGCGGTAGCTGTTTTCAGCGACCTGGATAAAGCCGTTGGCCCAGATCGAACAATTTTTGTTGAATTGTTTTTCCAAACCGATTTTGATTTCCGCTTTATCTTTGATACCCATTTCCAGCTGGTCCTTGCCGACCGAGAATTCATAGTCTTTGAAATAGTGAAGCCAGTTCAGCTCGGCAAAGGAATTGGAATATTTTTTCTTCAGCGGGTCCGCTTTGGTCTTGCTGGCCAAACGGATACCCATTCTGCTGATCAGCTGATAATATGTTTTCTGTTTGAAACTGTTGACAGCGGCGCCGTTATTATTGTTAACAGCCCAGTCAAAGGTCTTCTGCTCCAGATTGCTCCAGATCAGCTGTGCTTTCGGCTCGATATAATGCTTTTTGTTTTCCGACTGAGAAACTTCCATGGAATGGCCGACCTCGAAGGATACCGCCACACCGTTGACATCATATTTTTCATTGATGTGCTGGTTCTTGATCTCATTATCGCCCCAGATATACTGAACCCAGGTATCGAGATAAGTCTGTTCCTTGTCGTTGTGGTTTTTGAGCCAGGTACCATAGATACCGGCTGTATAAAGATCGACTTTACCGGAAGTAGAAGTATCTTCTACGCCGCTTATAGAGTTACTGCCGTTATAGTAACCGGCCATCACGCCTACATGGAAGCGGTTATTAGCTTTTTTCCACTGGGCAACGTCATAACCCATTTGGAAATAATTGCTGTTGGCGCTGGTTTTGTTGAATTTATCGTCATCCCAATAGGATTTTTTGTAGTAAACGCTGCGAGCCCAGAGGCTTTCAGCCTTTTCTTCTTCGCCGTCCTTCAGGTATTCCGTAAATTCTTTGGAACCTGTGCGATCCTGCAAACGCAGATCCAGCACATCGTTAGCAGCCAGATAGTTAGCATAATATGCCAGCGGCTCCTGCGACAGGCGGCTGGTCAGGAACCAGTCCTTCATATTGTTGCCCAGGCTGTCGCCTCTTTGCAGCTCATAAGTATAGGCACCGGCTATGATCCGGTCACCGGCGATAAATTCTGCATCAGAATTGCCTTTGACCTCGATCAGCTTGATGCCCTGGCTGGTCTGCCCGCCCATGCCGTCAGAATTTCTGACATACACAAGGCTTTCACCGGTCGAATCATTCTCAATGACCAGATTATTGATCGTGGAATTATCATCGCCCAGCTGGCCCAGGAAATGCAGACTGCTGCCTGCTGCGCCTTCGTAGTTATCGACATAGACTTTGTCGCCGTTAGCAACAGTATCGCCGATATTATGACCCACATACAAAGCGCCGGTATTATGGAAATCATTATTGACACGGGTATCTTTCAACGCTACCATCACGGCATTGTTATTGATTACACCGGCAAATTGAGTGCCCTCGTTAGCTCTCAAAAGTCCGCCATTGATGTCGATCTCCTGCGAAGCAACATCGCCGCCGTCAAAGACCAGTTTACCGCCGTTTATTTCTGTTTTAGCTTCATAAGCAGCCTGATCGGCATCAAAAGTCAGCGTACCGCTGCCGTTTTTGACCAGCGTAGCTGTAGCGTCGCCGGTAGCAAAGGTATTGGTAAAGCTGGTATCACCCGCTATATTGGCGATCAGCTTGCTGGTATCCGACAATGAGATCACACCAGTACCCAGGCTGTCGCCCTGTTCCACAAAGATCTGGCTGGTGCCGTTATTATTGACAGCCGCGCTTAGATCATTGTTGGCGCCGTAAACATACAGATTAGTATCTTCAACATTTAAAGTACCGCTGCCTTTTAAGCTGCCGTTACTGTAGGAATCCTTATTGCCGGTGTTCTGCACCGTACCGATCGTCAAAGCGCCGCCGTTCAGGTCAAGTACCGAACCGGCTGCGGCTGTCAGCGCGCCAACTGTTTCCTGCTGACCGTTCAGATCAGTGTTGCTGTTAGCCTGCAGCACTAATTCCGAAGTCGCGCCAAGGGACCCGCTGGAGCCGGTTTTCAAAGCTGCGTTAGCATCGACGATAGTCTTGCCGGTATGACTGTTGTTACCGTTTTTCAAAATGATTTCCTGATCGCCGGTAGCCACAACATCACCGTCACCGGTCAGCTTGGCGGTCAAAGTACGGGCATCTTCGTCAATTTCACCAAAAGCATTCAGCCGCAAAGCATTGTTGGCATTTTCTTCTTTTTCCAGCAGTTCGATTTCCGTCAAACCTACTACTGCATATAAACCGTTCTTATAACTGCCTGCTGCTTCACCGGTTTCAACATAAGCATCGATACCGTATTTGGCATTGGCTACCTGGGTACCCTTTTGGTTCACTGCTACAGTTGATGTCGGAGCCAGAGCATTGCCATCCTTATCGACAATAGTGATACTGCCGTTTTGCGTAACAGTATTAGCCTGAATGAGCTGCTCTTTTCTATTATTATCGTCATGCTTCAGGATCGACTCTTTCCCTGCATCAAGCGCTTCAGAAGGAGCAACAGGATTCTTGACATCGGAAACATCGGCAACCACTCTGCCGCCGCTGACTTCCAGTTTTTCGGTCTTGATATTGTCATCAGCCACTCTGATGCCGTTCGTCACGTGAGCATCGTCAGGGTTGATATTACCAAAAACGAAATCGGCGCCGTTCATATGTACACCTTTCACGTTCTGTGTGCCTGTACCTACGTTGATCGTACTGTCCGAACTGCCTCTCAGCGTTGCATTGACCAGCGACTGCTGATTAACGCCTTCTAAGTCAAAGCTGACGTTGATCGTTTCAAAGGTACCATTAAAATTATTTTGCTTATTTTTAAAATCAAACGTCAGATCATTCTTGGACGGGTCACCTTTAACGGTAAACAGACCTGTACCCTGAACCTGCTGCGCAAATTCTTTATCAGTCTTGGTATTATACTGCATGATGCTGTTGCTGCTGATAACAAAAGTATCTGTACCATTAGGCAAAACATCATTTAAAGTTAATTTACTGCTGCTGTTCAAATTGATCTGTTCAATATTTTTGATAGTATCGGCCTTATTTACCGTATAGTTAGAACTTGCCAAATTCAGCGTGTCACTGCCGCTGCCGCCGTCCAGACTGTTGAACTGTTTCAATGCGTTATCAGTATCACTGCCGATAATACCTGTTACATTAAAAGTGTCGTTGCCGCTGCCAGTAATAAATTCATTGCCCTGACTGCCGGCAGTCAAAGTAACGATATTGCCCTGAGTACCGTTTGCCGCCGTCAATCTGACAACGCCGTTGATCTTGCCGCTGTTAGTAAAGTTAATGGTAGTGGTCCCAGTCTTCTCCACCGCTATACGATCTGTAGCTTTTTCTGACGCAAAAGTATAGTTGTCACCATTCTGGGTGAAACTGCCGAACAGCATCTCGCCTGAATTTGTAAAGCTGCTGACCGTACTGCTCAGTTTCACGATCCTCTCCTGAGCTGCCGAATGCAGATTACCACCCTGGCCTACCTTGTTCGTAGTCCCTTTTACTTCTAAGGCTGCATTACCGTTCGCATCGATCACATTGACCGAACCGGTCGTATTAACAGCCTTACTGGTATTGGCGACAATGCCTTTGCCATTGGCCCCTTTAACATTGACTACCAGATCCTTGGCCTGGGTAAAGGTAATGGCATTATCAGTCATCGATCCATTCATATTTTCAAATAAAATACCTGTACCGTTGCCTTCCACATTGATCACACCGCTTTGGCTGCCGGAACTGGGCGTAAAACCTACTGCCGAATGGATACCGATGCCGTCATTGACGTTGATCTCGGCCTGCTTGAGGGTAATAGCCGTGGCGCTGCCGGCATTTTCGATACCACTGCCGCCGCCGGTCACTGTTATTTTAGCTCCATCCATTTCCAAAGTAGTTTTCTGAGAGTTCTCAGCGATCAGAACGCCGTGCGCCGTGCCATCGGCCTGGGTCATCCCGCTGCCGGTAAGCTTCAGCCTGGCATTTTCAGCCAGATAATAAGCCGCAGTGCCGTCAGTAGCATGGATCAGCGGTGCTGTACCGCCGCCTTCGTTATTGATGACAGCTACTGCTTTATCGCCGATGATCTTGACTGCCGTACCGTTGACTTTGACTTCTGAATTCTTTTTGGATTCTAAGCGGCCGCCGTCTGTCAGCAAAACGCCGATCAGCTGGTTGCCGTTAGTGCTGAAATCTATCTTGCCTTCGTGTATCAGCCTGCCACTGTTCAAGGCATGATAACCCACCGAATCTTCCGCATCGCCTGAGAAGTTGCTGTTACTCAGCTCCAGACTGCTGGTCAATTGGGAATTACCGTTATATTTATTGTTATGGCTGCCGTCCAGATCATAATAATAGCCATCAATCCTGGCCACCACATTGTTTTTACCACTCAATTCGATAGCAGTATTCTTGCCGATATTGGCTACCGCTCCGCCTTCGACCCTGATACCCATGCTGTTTTCACCGCTGATCAGCAGCCTGGCTTCATTGATGTTCAGTTGAGAAGCGCCCAGACTGCCTAAAGCAGCACCTCCAGTCACGACAAACAGGGACGAGTTATTGGAATTATTGGAATCTAAAGTGATATTCGGCGTTTCGGATAACAATTTATCCACATCAAAGGTCGCCCCTCTTTCGATCCTGAATAACACTGATTCATTGCCTTTGACCAGCAGCTGTTCAGTCGATTTATATTCCAGATTAGACTCGCTGACATTACCTGACAGCAGCACACCGATCTGTTTGTTTTTATCAGCTGCGAATTGGATGGTGGAATCACCTTCGATAGCGGCCATGCCGCCATTACGTATATGCAGACCGATCCCTTTGTCAGCATTGATATTGATATTGCTGTCGACCAGAGTAAATTTAGGCGCACCCTTATCCACAGCGCCTTCTTTGCTGTAAGAACCATCAACAAAAGCACCATAGGTAACGCCGTCGCCCACAGAATTTAAATTGATGTCATTGTTCAAAGTAACATCGGCATAATTTCTTACTTCTATGCCTGTTCCGCCAACGTCGTTCAACGTTATCTTGCTGTTGATTTCCAGAGGATTATTTTGATAATCAGTGATATTTTCAACCAAAATCGCCGTATTATTATTGGTTCTGTCCAGTCCGCCCAAATCGTTCTCATTGTTTAAAATGATCTCGGCACTCTGATAATCCTTATAATCTGCATCGCCGGTGATACGGATACCAACAACATCTACCTGACTGCCTGCAAGATAGATAGTACCTGCATTTTCAAAGGAGCCGTTTTCGATATTGATACCTGTATAAGGCCGGCTGTTGCCACTGACTATATTAGAGCCGCTGGCCTTTGGCGTTGCCGGGTCATCCCACTGGTCCTTATTGGCATAGCCAATATAGATATTGGAATCAGCGCCGCCGACATAGCCGGAACCACTGCTGACAGCCACCACCGTTTTGCCGCTGCCGATGATATCACTGCTGTTATTAACCTGCGCCCCCTTACTGACGCTGACGCTGCCGTTGATAGTACCGGCGTTAAGGATCTCAGAATCCGCACCCGAGAAAGCCACGTTACCATGGATAACTGCCGCATCATCATTATCCAGCGTACTGTCGCTGCCGCTGACGTTGCCGCTGATGACACCCTTATTGGTCACAGCACTCTTTTCGGCGCTGACATAGCCATTGATCTTATTATAATTGTTCAAAACGCCATTTTTAATCGTAGTATTGGCAATAGTACCTTTATTTTCGATTGTACCGGTATTGATAATGATGGCGTTTTCAACTTTTCCTGTCGTACTGATGTTGACGTCCATATTCACAGCATTAACAGCATTAGAATTAGAGCCTTTGATGGTTCCGTCGATGTTTAGAGTATTTCTGCCGCCGGTACCGGAATCAGCAAAGTTGCCTTTGATCACTGTGCCGCCACTGTTGGTAGCATCAATAACCACACCTTCTTTGACATTAATAACCGAATTGGAATCATGGATGCCTACAAAATAGTTGTTCTGAGTACCTGCAAGACCAATATCACCGGCTTTGATCGCTGCGTCTTCTATCTCCTGCAGCTGATTCTCATCCCAGTTGTAGGTATAGCTGGCGTCCGTCCCCCTGCTCACCGAGTACATCTTCCCTGCCCACTGATCATAATAGGCCTGTACCTGCTCCTGATTCAGCAAACGGACTTCTTCATCAGACTGGATGTACTTGATCAGTGCGTCGTTATAGGCATTAGCGCTGGCAGCATCAATAATATCAAAAGTGCCGAAGGGCGTAGTAAGATGCCCGCCCCAGGTCACTTCACCCTTGATAAGATTGGAGGAAAACTGCTTATTAGCCTCTCGATCGAATAATTTACCCGTATCGTTATTGCCGCCTGTTTTATAAGAAATCGACGTATTAAAATTAAGCTCCGCGCTGTCTTTGACCTCAAAGACACCAGAACCATTTTTAGAAATAGCGTGCAGATCATAAACCGCATTGTCGTTACCATCCACATTTAAAACAGTGCTGCCGCCGCTTACTTCTACCACGTGCATATCATTATGCTGCTTCTGGTCTGCTACGGGCTTATCATAATTGATGTAAATATCGCCATCCGGCAAGCCCAGATCATTTTCGGAATAAACAATATTCTTTTTAATATCTATATGCAGCTCTTTCCCGGAGATAGCATCTTTATAAGACGCTTGCTGTTCAGAATAATACAAAACCTGACTGGATTGGTTTACAAAGATGTTCTTAACATCGTCAACCGACATTACCAGCTTATTACCCGGGTCATTACAGACATTTACCAAAGCCGTTTCTTTAAGCTCCAGTGCCGCTTTAGCCGCATCTCGGGCAGCTTCGGTCTCAGGCGAGCGTTCTCTGTCATATGCTGCTGCGGCGGCTTGATAAGCATCATCGGCGCTTTTATATTCTGTATATGCCTCCTGATATATAGAAGCAAACAGGTCTACTATCTTGTCCCCCGATTGATACGTCCCACGCTCTACCGTATTGCCGGTCTCAACACCAGCAAATCCGCCTGCTGTAAGATCCAGGCTGTTAGTCCCGCCGGTAATACTCACTGCCATATCGCCATTACCATCAGGTATGTTGATCTCAGGCACTGTGTATACCGCGCCATAAGCCGTATTGCTGATCCTCAGACAAGTAAGGACAACAACCGCCAACAGTCTTTTTGATATAAACCCTCTTTTTTTCACTTAAATATCCCCCCTAAAAAAGTATTACTTATATGAATAATAACAAAAATAATCTTGCTTGTAAACTAAATACTAATAAATTATTTTTTAAACCAATTTTATTAGTTAAAGAAGCATTTTTTAGTCCATAAAAATTCCATCGTAAAAAACAAAAAATACTTGCCAAATACTTTGTTTTCGTGTATTCTATATAAGCAACATTACTACGGCCCATTAGCTCAGTTGGTAGAGCACCTGACTCTTAATCAGGGTGTCGTAGGTTCGAGGCCTACATGGGTCACCAAAATTTGGCCGGTTGGTCAAGCGGTTAAGACACCGCCCTTTCACGGCGGTATCAGGGGTTCGATTCCCCTACCGGTCACCATTCGGGCGCTTAGCTCAGCTGGGAGAGCGTCTGCCTTACAAGCAGAATGTCGGCGGTTCGATCCCGTCAGCGCCCACCAGAAATCAGGCATATCCAAGAAACTTGGATATGCTTTTTTTATTTGATTTTTAGGAATAATTGCTTTCATAATGTTTTACAAAAGTAACAAACCAGCAGGGAAGCCCTTAAAGAGGTTTTTTTGATAATTTGCATTTCTCCTGGCTTTGTAGTAAAGTCAAATTAGCAATAAAAGAGTATTTATAGTAAGGAGGCATAATTATGAAAAAAACTTTTCTTTCCAGTATTCATGAACGCCGCAGCGTTTACAGTATTACCAACACTTCTCCGATTCCCAAAAATAAAATTGTAGCACTGATAGAAATGCTGTTGGAGGATGTTCCTTCGGCCTTTAATTGTCAGAGCGCCCGTGTTGTAGTATTGTTTGAGCAGGCTCATAAAAATTTTTGGGATATTGTTATGAGAACTTTGCGTGAACGTGTACCGGCTGAAAAATTTGCGCCTACTGAAGCTAAAATCAATAGTTTTGCAGCAGGGTATGGTACTATTTTGTATTTTGATGATGAAGGCATTACAGAAACTTTTGCCAGTAATTTTCCTACTTATGCGGCAAATTTTAAAACTTGGGCAGATCAGGCTAACGGCATGCTGCAGTTTGCTATCTGGACAGCTTTAGAAGAGGAGGGGTTAGGTGCCAATCTGCAGCATTATAACCCAATTATTGATGCGGAAGTAAAAGAAGTATTCAATATCCCAGATCAGTATCGTTTGATTGCGCAAATGCCGTTTGGCGCTAAAACAGCTGAGCCTGATGAAAAAGAAGTTATATCCGGTTCGGATAGAATGCGTATCTTAGAATAAAAGATGAAAATCCCCCGATTAAACGGGGGATTTTTTTTGAAAAGACATTCTTTTGACATTTAATAATGTTATACTAATAATATAACTATTCTTGGAGGTGCAACAGATGAAGATGTCGCGGAAATTTATAACTGCTGGTGTGGCAGGAGTCATGGCTTTGGGGATAGCTGTTTCAGCATGGGCTGCAGAACCTCAGATTACTGATCAAAAAATACGTTCTGGCGGAGTAACAGTTAATATCCCTGTTGTGAAAGGCGCCGTAGGCGGTGCAGAAGTTGATGACAAAGTGAATATGGCAATTGATTTTAATATTGTGAAAAAGTTGTATGCTTATTTGCCCGGAGGAAGTAATGGACTGAGTTTACAGGAAAATTACTATCCTGAGTTTGACGGTTACGGTGGTGCGAAGGCGAGCCGTGAGTTTGTGACTGATATAGCGGGCTTTATCAATCGTCAACTGCAAAATCAGGCGCAGGCAGCTCATAAAGCCGGTTCTCATGTCAAACAGTATACGTTTGACGGCAGATATCAAGTGCGTTTTAACAGTGAAGAGTTACTTTCTTTAGAACAAACTTATATGGATTATTTGGGTGGTGCCCATCCGAATACATATTTGGATACGATCAACGTAAATTTAAAAAACGGTAAATTACTGAGTTTAGGCGATATGTTTAAAGCTGGCAGCAATTATCTGCCGCGTTTGAATGCCATTGTTGCAAAACAGGTGGCAGACGAACAGCAGTTAAAGGGATTTTTTGATAAAAAAGTAGAAGTGAACGGAACAGAAAATTTTTATATTACGGATAATGCTGATCTTGTTATAGTATATCCGCCTTATGCTGTTGCTCCGTATGCTGCCGGAACGATCGAGTTTATCATTCCTGTTAGCCAGGTTGCAGATATTTTTAATTTTAAATTAGAATAAAAGACTGATATTTTAGCCCTGCTGAAGCAGGGCTTTTTTTATTGTCTGATCAAGCGAAATACTTTTATGACATAAATGACAGGGATTTTTCAAATAATGTTAACGCGATTATGTATTATAGTGCACATATTTGAACTATTATTGAAAACATAAAAATGAATAGCTGGATATAATAAAATTGATGTAATTAATATTACAGAAGAATAAAAGTGTGGTTGGTGAAATTATGTTTAGCAAGAAATTCAAAAAAATAGGATTGAAAATAGCCTATTACAGAAAAAGAAAGGCATTGAAACAGATGGAAGTAGCGGAAAAGGCTGGTATCTCCTGTTCATATCTTTCTAAAATTGAAACAGGGAAAGTGCGTTACAGTCTGGCTGTTTTGATACAGATCGCAAAAGTACTCGATATTGATCCAGGGGAACTGTTGACAGATGGGAGCAGTTATTAAGTTAAGAAAAAGTAAAGAGGTGTAAGAAAGTGGAAGAACCTGATTATAAAACGATAGGTATTAATATAAAAATTAAAAGGATACGTCAAGGTATCAGTCAGGCTAAATTGGCTAAGCTTTTAGGAGTATCCGCAGCTCATTTGTGTAATATAGAAAATGGTAAAGTTAAAATAAGCCTGAAAATGTTGTATAAGCTTACCGGTTTTTTTAAGTGTAGTTTAGATGATTTGCTAACCGTTTAAGATACTTAAAAACAGTGGTAAAAGTTAAATGCTCAGTAAAAGCAGTAGAATAAAAACTTTTGACTTATTGTCTATATAATATGTATATATTACTGAACCTCCATAAAAAAATGGAGGTTTTTCTTTTTTATGTAAATAAAGATATAATATTTCAAAAGATAGTATTGAATGTAAAAATAAAATAAATAATAAAAAGAAATAAAAATAATATAAAAAGTAATTTTGAAACTTAAACTTAAGACAAAAACATATCCATTATGATAATATATAACCAATGCAACAAGAATACTTTTGTTAGAAATAAATTTAAATATAATGAATTGTATAGTGTATGTAAAATATCAAAAAAATTATTGCAGATTATTCTGATAATTATAAATGCAATATTGAAGACATAATACGAAGTAATTTTTTGAATAGCATTTAAATAATGTGAAATGTTTATTGATATAAATTAATGGAAGTTGAAAAAATTAACACATAAAATAAAAAAGATATAATTTATTTATTTCTGTGCACTAAAGAACACATATGTTAACTATTTCTGAACACCTAAATATTAATAAAATGTGATAATAATATTAATAAAGTATAAAGAATAGTAAAGAAGGGATAAATAATTAACATCTTGGATTAGTATGGAAATGGAGATTTAAATGTTTTCGACAAAATTTAAACAATTAGGGTTAAAAATTCAATATTACAGACAAATGAAAAATATAAGTCAGGTAGAATTAGCTGATGAGGCAGGAATCTCACGCTCGTATCTGTCGAAAATAGAAACAGGGAAAGCGCAGTGCAGCGTACCAGTTTTGCTGCAGATTGCGCAAGTCCTGAATGTTGATGCAGGTATTTTGCTGACAGATAAGGATATTTAAGTAAGATCAGAATAATTTTCTGGTATGTTTATCTGCATACCGGTTTAATTTTGAAAAGCTAGCAAACAAATGGTTTTATCCTGATGTTTAGCTTTTATAAAAATATAGTTCTAAAATTTTCTGGGATTATATTTTATACAGTTCAGGGAGGAGATGGCAGTTATGAGCGTAGAACCCAATTTTGTAAAAATCGGACAAAACATCAAGATCATGCGTATCCGTAAAGGTGTTACCCAATCAGAGCTTGCGAAAAAACTTGGTATTTCTCAAACACATATGAGTAATCTGGAACATGGGCGTGTGAGTGTTAATTTGAAAGTTTTGTTAAGACTTTCACATTATTTCAGCTGTGGCGTTGATGCACTTTTAGGCTTAACTTTGAATACTGAGGTTAAACCTCAAGAGGTAGAAGACAAATATACCGCAGAAGAATTATTGGATATTCTGAAAGTACTGAAAAAACAGGTTATTTAAAATCTAGATTGAAGTGAAGCTTTTAAGATGCAACTCAGATGCTTTGTATATTGGCTTCCACTGATTGGAAAAGTGAGTTTTGCTTTACATTTTTCAAATAACTCCTAAAGAACAAAAAAGCGCACTAAAAGTGCGCTTTTTTGTTCTTTATTTTTAATACTAATTGCATACTGTATACACAAATGCGGGTGAAATAAGAAGAATACTTGTATACAATTGCCTAAATGCTTGAAAAAAGTTCCGATTGTGTTACAATAGAAAACGTTGTTGGATATTGTTAGTTAATATTTTCGTGGAATACCAACGAAATAAAATTAATTTATTTGAGGGGTTGAGCTAGGATAATGATGGATATTTTAAACACTATCAATAGTTTTGTGTGGGGACCGCCGTTAATGGTTTTGCTTATTGGCACAGGTATTTTACTGACTGTAAGATTAGGTTTATTACAGGTCATAAAGCTGCCAACCGCATTGAAATTGATTTTTACTGCAAGAAATACAGGCAACGGCGATATCAATAGCTTTAAAGCCTTGTGTACGGCGTTGGCAGCTACTGTTGGTACAGGTAATATCGTAGGTGTTGCTACAGCGATCAAGGCAGGTGGTCCCGGAGCGTTGTTCTGGATGTGGATGGCGGCTTTTTTCGGTATGGCAACTAAATATGCCGAAGGTGTTTTAGCAGTGAAATACAGAACGGTTGATGCCAACGGCAATATTTCCGGCGGACCGATGCATTATATTGAACAGGGACTTGGTAAAAAATATAAACCTCTGGCAGTTATGTTTTCGGTATTCGGGGTGATGGTTGCCTGTTTAGGCAGCGGTACTTTTACACAGGTCAATGCTATCGTTGAGATCACTAATCTTTCCATAGGGATCCCGGTCATGTATACGGCAGCTATTCTGACTGTTTTGGTGGCAATCGTAACTATCGGCGGCTTGAAATCTATCGCGATGGTAGCAGGAAAAATAGTGCCATTTATGGCTTTAGTTTATATGCTTACTACAGCGGCAGTACTGATCGTATTTGCAGATCAGGTACCTGCAGCATTTGCTCTTATCATTGAAAGTGCTTTTAATCCTACGGCGGCAGCTGGTGGATTTTTGGGTGCTACTGTTATGCTGGCGATGCGCAGTGGTATTGCGCGCGGTATTTTTTCTAACGAAGCCGGTTTAGGCAGTGCTCCGATCGTGGCAGCGGCGGCGAAAACAAAATGGCCTGCTGAGCAGGGGCTGGTATCAATGACGGGAACTTTTATCGATACGATCATTATTTGCACAATGACAGGTTTGGTTCTGGTGGTTTCCGGAGTTTGGACAGGCGATTTGAATGGTGCGGCTATGACTCAATCTGCTTTTGCAATGGCTTTCCCTGCAATGGCAAAATATTTATTGATGATAGGTTTAGTGTTATTTGCTTTTACTACTATTTTGGGTTGGAATTATTACGGTGAACGCTGCATTGAATACCTTTTTGGCACGAAAAGTATCATGCCTTATCGTTTAGTCTTCATTGGTCTCGTGGCGTCCGGTGCTTTTTTAAAGCTGGAAACGATTTGGGTTTTGGCTGATATCGTTAACGGTTTAATGGCGATTCCGAATCTGATTGCTTTGCTGGGATTGAGTGGAGTAGTTGTGGCAGAAACAAAAGCTTATTTCACATATTGGGAAAAAGTGCGTTCCCGGAAAAAAAGAATTGATATTATTGGTGAACCTGAATATAGTGAATAAAAAATATCCCGCAGCTTAAGCTGTGGGATATTTTTTGACTTCTGGCAGAAGTCATTTTTTTGTGGTAATATGAAAGCAGAGAAAGACAAGGTAAAGGAGCTGGAGATATGGAAAAGGCAGAGGTAATTAAAGCGTTTCATTTGATGTGGGATAATTATCCGGAGTCGGCAATGCTTATTGATAAAAAGCGTAATATTATTGCTGCCAATAAAGTCGCACCCAGTACAGGACGCATAGAGGGCAACAAGTGTGCTTTAGTTGAGCCGTTAGAACAGCACAAGGGCTGCAGGGCAGAAGAAGCGTGGAAGAACGGTGAAGCCAGTTATCGTAAAAAAGTCGGTAAATTAGGTGACGTAGTTTCTTTTTGGATCCCTGTCGATGGTTATCCTGATTATTTGGTGCATTTTTCTGTCGGTTCGATTCAAAAATATGAATATAACGTTTGAAAATAAACCCTGCTGTAATTTGCAGCAGGGTTTTATATGACCAGAATAAACGAAGTATTATATTTCGTTCTTTATGATTTATGCAAAATAAAAAAGACGCAGAACAAGTCTGCGTCTGTCTTTTCCATTGGTACGCCCGAGTGGAATCGAACCACCGCACACGGCTCCGGAGGGCTTGTTGCAAGCTTTAAAACCATTGATATAACTAGCTTTGTTGATTTATGGTCGCAGTTTTGGTCGCACTCTTTGTTTTTTTCTTCTGAAAAAGGTCTATTATATGTCTGTTAAATCCTGGCATTGCATGTCCGTACATTTTAAGTGTTGTGTTTGCGTCAGCGTGTCCAAGACACCTTGATACTTCTAAGATGGGTATATCTTTAGTGAGTGCTGCTGTAGCAAATGTATGCCTGAATGTATGGATATTTTTATTTACTCCGGCCAACTCACATATCTTTACCCAAGCACGTCGGATATTTCCATAGTTAAGGGCTTTACCGCTTTCGGTACAAAATACGAAGCCGTTTATATAAGTGATTTTACCGCTTGTCTGCATAGCTTTTAGTCTTTCTATGCATGCATCATATACGATCGGGATGTGACGTATACCTGCTTTTGTTTTAGGATCATGGAATATTTGACCAGTACCACTGTCTTTTGCGCGTTGTATACAAATTTCTCTTTTATCAAAATCAATATCTTCCCATTTTATTGCAAGAAGTTCACCTATCCTGCAGCCAAGTACTAGGAGCAAATAAAATAATGTGTAGTATTTTTTATAGTATTTGTTGGTACGTAGTACACGGAAGATGCGAAGCAGTTCACTAAAAGAAAATACTGACATTTCTTTATATTTGATTTTCACCGGTTCAACAGCTTGCATTGGATTATATTGTACCATTCTCAGAGCCACAGCTTTCTTGTAAGCGGCGAAAAGTAACTTATGTATCTTACTTATTGAAGAGGTACTTAAAACACCGTCATAGCTATTATACAGCTTTTGTATTTCTTTGCCGCTGAGCTGGTCAATGGGTATATGTGCAATAGGAGCAAGCTTATTAGCACTTTGTTTTTGCCTTGCAAAACTGTTGCTGCGCAGGTGTGGTTTTTGATATGTTTCTAAAAATTCTATTACCCATTCTCCAATGGTAATAGAAGAGGATGTAAGATTTCCTTTATCACGTTCTGCACGAATTTCTTTCTTAAATTCTTTGGCTTCTTTTTCGGTGGCAAAGCGTTTACGGTGACGTTTGCCGTCGTTGTCACAATAGTCGTAACAATACTTTTTTCGTGCTTTGTCGTACCATATTGTTCCGTCGCCGTACATTGCTTCACGTCCTTTTTTATTATATTTTTAGGGATGTTTTTACAAACTTATAAGGTAAGACTGTATATCAGACAGCTCACGTTGAATGTAGCGCAAGTCGTCAGATACATCATCTATACCAGATTGAATAAGCCAAAGGCTATCAATTTCTTGTGATATTAAATTTATTTGATACGCTTGGAAACAAAGCATACATATGATAATTAATAACAAAATGTTAGTAAGATTAATAGTGTTAATTTTAAACTTATTATCCATTATTTAGTGCCTCTCTACTTATAGTTTTTATTAAATTCATTTTTTTAATGGGGGTTATGAATTTATTTTCGTTGTCGTAGCGTTTTACCAGCGTAAACAATAGAAAACATAAACAAAAGTGCGTATATAATGTCAATAAAAACCCACGATGAACGGGTATATTGGACGACAAAAGGAAAAATATGAATTCCTAGAGCAATGTTCAGTAAACTTAAACTAATAATTTTTATTGAAAAGAATTTATAAGCACTATAAAAGTAACATATAGTTAGAAGCGTACGTGCATAGTAATAGTTTTCCTGACGTGGTAATCCTATAACAAGTGCAGTAAGCATAATAATAGCAGGAACATAAGCAAATAATATGTTGCTAAAAGCGGTGTGGTCATCCTTTAACGACATAATTCCAACAAAAACAAATACAAATCCTACAAGGATAATAAATATTTCTACTAATGCTTGCAGTATATTATCCATAATGAGGCCTCTTTTCTAAATTTTAATTTAAGATTTAATAATTCTTATTAAATCATTTATGACTATGACGTTGAGCTTCAAGTTCGTCAACAAAACAATAGTTATCAAAGTCATTATTTATAATATGCTCCTGCTCATGTAGGAGTGTTTTTTTATTTGTTTCAAAAGTAAACCTAGAGTTAAGGACACAAATTTTTTCACCTTCAGGAGTACAAAAACAAAAACCTTTTATTGTTAGAGGAAGATCAAATAATATGGTTCGTTCAATCATCTTCATTACGTTCCTTTTTTCTCATTCTGCTAACCATATCGGCTACAAATTTTAAATCTTCCGGAGATACATTTTTGGCCGCATCAAATAATATTTTCATGTCGGGATTATCATATATTTCTTGCGCCATTTTTGCAGCTTCGGGATTTGTGTAATAGCCTTCTCGTTCAACGGCAGTAATATTTTCTTTGTTACCAAGTAAATAGTCGGTACTTACACAAAACTTTTGAGCTAATTTCAAAATCATTTCGTTGGACGGCATACGCTGACCGAGTTCATAAAAGGATACTGCTTTTGGTGTTACTCCCAAGAAGTCTGCCAACTCTTTTTGTGTTATATCATGCTCTTGTCTTAATTGTTTTATTCGTTGACCTAACATCAAGCTCACCTCCCTTTTGTGTACTGTGTGTTCATTATACAATAAAAATATAAAAAAAGCTATTGACATTCCACATATTGTACAGTACAATATGTACACAGAGAAAGGAGGGGTACAATGAACAAATTAAAAGAAATTAGAATGAAGAATAATATTAGCCAGGAATTACTCGCTTGTAAAGTGGGCGTTACCGTTAGGTATATTGCATTTCTTGAAAGTGGGGCTCGAAAACCCTCAATAGATGTCGCTTTTAAAATAGCAAAAGTTTTAAAAAGCACAGTTGATGATATTTTTTTGCCACGTAAATGTACAAAATGTTCATAAACCTAAACAAACAGCGGTGAAAAAGGAGCGTAACAATGTTAGGACTAATGATAGCATTAGCACTTCTTGTTATTGGAAGAATTACTAACAACATAATACTCATAGTAATAGGAATGTGTTTTTGCTTTGTTTTTGGACTGTTTACTTCTTATACGATAGGCGGTTACGAATTGATGTATATATTCGTTCTGTCCATGATTGTTGTTCTTGCGATATTAGGTTTAATACTGAAGTTATTAAAATAATCCTAATTAAGAAACAAAAAGAAACACCCGCTGCTCTCTGGAAAAGTTTAGCGAGTGTTTCTTGTGACCAGCCGAAGCTGACGAGAACATTATAACACGCTTCGACTGGTATATCAACTTTGAAAGAGGGATATACCATGAACAAGAAAGATGAAGCTTTGGCAAAGTTTGTCGAAGTGGTAAAGAATTTAAGTTCTAAAGAGTTTAAAGAAAAGTATGTTAAGGATAGTAAAGGGCTTGATGAAATTGAAAGAAAGGAGGATCAGGAAGATGGAGCTTGTGACGTGTGACGAGTATGCGAAGAGCAGAGGATTATCGTTGGTTACCATCCGAAGGTATTGCCGTGAAGGAATTGTCCCATACCTTCGGATTGGTAAGGTATATAGGTTAGATCCTCCGCTAGTTGATGAAGCTTTAGCACAAGTTATGCGTGAGAATATGGAATATCGATCTAATGGGATAAAGCGAAGTCGTAAGCGAAGGAAAAATTTTGATTTTGAAGCAGCGTTAAAGGCTTTATAGGAGGTTGAATTATGAAAGCATTAATCAAAGTAGCAGGAACAGCAGTAGTGATGAAAGAGAGTATTAAGGAGCAACCTTGTGTATGGGCTTTGACCGCTTTGTCTATAGCAACAGTAGTTAAGCTGATATATGACATAGGTTACGCTATGGGGCAGGTGGCAGGCTTATGATTAGAGATTTTACCGTAGCAACTACTGCAATATTTGTCGGAACATACATTGCTATTATGGCTGCTGTAGTGACTGTAGGGGTGTTGAGATGAATAGGCAAAAGAAAAAGAGCTACCGAAGTTGCAGCTTCGATAGCTCAGGGTGGACATGTAAATTTTACGAAGTTTAGCGTCCACCTTCATTTTAGCAAAAGAATTGGAGGATTGCAAGTATGGATAAATTTGATGATTTAGTATATTCGCTTCGGTATGAAGCAGAGGCTATTCTAGAGAATCTGAAGGAAATGGATGATCTGGATGGTGATGAAGCTAAAGTCAGTACATTGCTGAAATGGATCAAAAGTAGTGCAAATAGTATTGAAAATAAAATTGAAGATTATCAACCTAACCAGGGAATAACAACAGCTGAATTACGTAGCAAGATGATACTAAGCTATCCGGGGAGGGCATTATGATGGACGATAGATATACAGCTGTATCTAATCCGCCAAAAGATGCTTTAAAAGAAATAGAATTTGGTGCATTGCGTGGTAAAAGTGATATTAATCCGCAATGGAAAATAGAAGCAATGACGGAAAAATATGGGATGTGTGGAATTGGTTGGAAATTTGAAATTGTTGATATACGTACTACTTGTATGCAGGATGACGGAAGAATATTGCTTTTTATGCAGGTGAATTTGTTCATAAAAGACGGTGAAAATTGGAGTGCTCCTATCCCTGGTTATGGTGGGGATATGATTGTAAAGAAAAATAAGAATGGGATTGAACCTAATGATGAAGCTTATAAGATGTGTTTAACAGATGCACTCGGAAATGCTTTGAAGTACGTTGGTGTTGCGGCTTCTGTATATCGCGGTTTTTATGAAACAAAACATGAAAAACGGCAAGCTGATAAACGTGAAGAAAAGAAACGTCAAGAAGAAAGCCCAATTCAAATTACGTCTACCAGTGCATCTGGTTATGTAAGATTTATAAATGGTATTCAGTGTCAAGTTAAAAGTACTCGAAATAACGAATGGTATGACGTAGAATATTTAACTCTGAAAAATTTAGAAGAAATTCTTGAAGATGAAAAATATTCTGATGCTTATGATGCTATTAGATCAATGATCAATGCTAAGGCAGCTGGGATGAAATGAAGTTCACGGTTAAAGGGTTACAGAGATTAAAAGGGATGGGATACATAAATTTAGTAGTACCTGTCCCTTTATCAGAGGAAGAAGAAATCAATAAAATCGATCCTGAAAAGCAGTATGTTGTAGAGGTCAAGCAATGGCGCAAAGGGCGTTCTAACGACGCTAATAAATACGCTTGGGTATTGTGTCAAAAAATAGCAGAAAAGCTGTCAGAAGAGAGCTTTCACAGCAAGGAAGATGTTTACAGGAAGGCGATCAGGGAATGTGGTTACGGCAGAATATGGCCAGTGCCAACTGACGCTGTAAACAGAACTATTGAAATTTGGCAAAGTAATGGTGTCGGCTGGATAGCTGAATTGGTTGGAGAGTGTCATAACATTAAAGGCTATAGCAATGTAAGAGTATATTATGGCAGCAGCGCTTATGACACGAAAGAGATGAGCCGATTTATAGATTGTTTAGTATCTATGGCAAAAGAGAATGGTGTAGAGACTAGGCCGCAGGAAGAATTAGATGACCTGATCAGGGAGTGGGGCGTTAAAGATGGCTAAGAGTATCATACAGAAAGAAAAATATTGTTACCTATCTGGAGCGAAAAATGTGCCACTTGAGGAGCATCATTGTTTCTTTGGTCCGTTACGCAAAATCAGTGAAAGATACGGCTTTAAAGTTTGGCTTACCCCTGAATATCATAGAGGGAAGAATGGTCCGCATCAGGATAGGCAAACAGATTTACTGTTGAAAAGGGTATGTCAACGTAAGTTTGAAGAAACTCATAGCAGAGAAGAATTTATGGAGATTATCGGAAGAAATTATTTAGACGACTGAAAGGATTATCATGAACTACGTTGCACAGATGAATGCGTTTTGGAGCTGGCGGTTACTCAACCAACTTAATAGTCGAGCTGCTGATTTGTATATGGCATTATTGCATTTCAACAATTTAGGCGGCTGGCAAAAAGAGTTTACCGTGTCCAGCACGATGCTGCAATCGGTGTGTGGAATTTCTCGGACTGAATTAAGTAGGCATAGGAATACTCTAATTCAGATGGGGCTGATTTCATACCAGGGCGGCAAAGGTAGTCGATCAGGTTTTTATCAGATATTTGATTTGTGTATCGTATACCGAACACAAACTGATACACAACCTGTAACACAACTTGTAACACAAACTGATACACAACCTGTAACACAATCTCGCGCGGAGAAGAAAGTATATATAAATAATATTATTAATAATAAACAAAACGAAAAGAAACAAGAAGCGCCTGACTGTGAACGGGAAGAATATTTTGCCCGATTCTGGGAAGCATACCCAGTGAAGGTGAAAAAGCCTGTAGCTAAAATCGAGTGGAACAAGCTGGTTGATCCATGTGTGGAGCTGTATGAAAAAATCATAGCTGCTGTTGAGCAGTATAAGCAAACAAGCCGTTGGAAAGAAAGCAACGGGGCTTATATTCCATACCCTGAAACCTTCTTGCAGGATAGGCGTTGGGAAGATGAGATACGTGTTACAGAGCAGAAAAAAGAATGGGCATGGTGAGGTGATTTGAATGCTTGATATCGGCGATATAGAGGCTGCGTTTGTGGTATGGCGGGCAGCTGGCTTAACTCCACCACCGATGAATGATGTGCAGCGGGAAAACTTTATGACTAAAACGCTGGAGCAATACAAGTATACACAGGTCAAAGATTGGGCAGAAGCTGTTGAGTGGGTGGCTAATAACAATACGCGCTGGGCAACGTGGTTCGACATCAATACAGCGCTGTCGATAGTCCGGCAGAATAAAATTCGCGAAGAAAAGAAAGCGATTGAGCGTAATTCTAAAGCGGCGAATGAGTTTGTGAAGAAGCTATTTGCTGACCTTGATGCTGGTAAAACATTTGGTGAGCTACGGCCGCCAATAAGCGATAAAGTTAGAGCTGCAGCAAAGAGGATTTTTCCTGATGCCGATGATAGCTTTATAAAGCGTAATTACAACGATATCAGCTTTATCGCAGACGTTGAACGAAAATGCGCTGAATGTATTAACACTGTTGATTGCCCATACAGCGGACATCAACCGTTTTTGAGAGTAGACAAAGAAAGCGGATTTACTTATGTGGTTGCTGATCGTGAGCGGTGTTATAAATATCATCCGTTAGTGCCTGATGTAGTACCAAAACGGTCAACCTGTCGTCAAGGTGATTTAGCTAAAGTTTAAAGGAGCGGTAACTATGAAAAAGTATGAGTTGACAGCAGAGTTTATAGAAAAATGGGGCAAGAAATTATTTAGGATTAAGGCTTTAATTGGCTTTGGAAGTGTTGAAGCTGGTGAACTTGGTGGATATGTGGAAAAAGAAGATAACTTAGCGCAAAATGGCAACGCTTGGGTGTTCGACGACGCTGAGGTGTACGGCAACGCTAGGGTGTACGGCAACGCTAGGGTGTGCGGCAACGCTGAGGTGTACGGCAACGCTGACTATTTATTGATCGGTCGCATTGGTAGTAGATTTAGTTTTACGACATTTTTCAAAAATAAAGACAAAGGTATAACAGTGTCTTGTGGTTGTTTCTTAGGGACTATTGCCGAATTTAGAGCTAAGGTTACCGATACACATGGAAATAATAAGCACGCAAAAATGTATAACCTTGCTGCAGATATGGCAGAACTACAGATTTTAGGCGAAGAACATTTTGACAAGCTGAACACTAATAAGTCAGAACCGTTTTGAGGTGAGATTATGAATTGCGATATATGCCATAAGGATACAACGGCGGGTAGTCACGTAAACAGAGGTCGATATTTTGAGGTGCATATTTGCCCGAGCTGCTTGATGTGGTCAGATGATACACGGGCCGTGAAGGCACGGGAGATATTTAATAACTTTAAGAATTTGAGACTTTTGGAAGATATTAGTATAAGTAGCGAGCAAGAGTGAGGACAATGAAAATGTTATCGCTATTTAGCGGGGTAGGTATGATTGACCTTGCTGCCAGCTGGGCGGGAATAGAAACAGTGGCTTTTTGTGAAATCGAGGAATACCCGCAAAAAATATTGCAAAGGAGGTTTCCGGGTGTCCCAATTTACAGAGATATCAGAGAACTCACGGCAGAAAAACTTAAAGCCGATGGAATATCCAAGATCGATATTATCAGTGGAGGATTTCCCTGCCAAGACGTTAGCACAGCAGGTAAAAGAACTGGTTTCGTTGATAGTGAAGGGAACGTTACCCGCTCCGGTCTTTGGGGAGAGTATGCCCGGCTTATTTGCGAGCTTAAACCAAGATGGGTTGTGGCTGAAAACGTGGCAGGGTTACTGTCAATCTCTGCTGCCGGGATTCGTGGAGGAGGATTCGGAACTGTACTCCGAGACCTGGACGAAATGGGGTATCGTGTTGGATGGTCATGCTATGGAGCTTCCGATGTTGGAGCGCCACATAAACGAGAGCGAGTGTTTATTGTGGCATACTTCGGACTGTAGCGATCGACGCAGTCCTAAAAGCAAACAGCAAGGAGTAAATAATCAGGTAAAGGCATATTGGCGAACTCCGCAGTCGCATAATGGTGCACAAGGGCCTAAATCTAAGATGTTTTATGAAAAGTGTTTAAAAACTGGTCAGTCAGCAATAACACTCGTAGACCAAGTGAAAAACTGGCCAATACCTGCCGCTAGAGATAGTAAAGGAAGTAATTCTGCAAAACATTTATCAACGGGACATCATATAAATCAGTTGGCAAACAAGGTGAAACTGAATAAAACAGAAGGACAATTAAATGCCGATTGGGTTGAGCTACTAATGGGATTGCCTATAGGCTGGACTGACATCAATGTAGCAAAAGAGGATATTGAAAGTTGGCAGGGCTGGCCTGCTGCAATAAATGTAGAGCAATACGCATATGAACCGCCAAGAGTAATAGTTGGGCAAAAAAACAGGGCGAAACGACTAAAGGCGTTAGGTAATGGTTGTGTGCCGCAGCAGGTATATCTTGTGTTGGCGGCAATTGTGGAGGTAGAAAATGAAGCGTGAAGCAGTATACACATTATTATTTATCTTTGCCGCTGGATTTTTATGGCAGCTCGGCTGTGCGTTGGCAGAGGTTACTGTAGAGTGGCAGATCTGGCGATAAGTTAAAACGGCCGCGCATACTAACTATATACAAGCATAAAGGGAAGTATACCCCTGCGGAGGTGATTAGCCCGTAGGGGGCGGCCTTTTAAATATAAGGAGTTGGAAACTATGAAACCAATAAATATAAAAATTATGATGGCGTTAATCGAAAAAGAACCAGGCGATCAGTATATACCAGTATTGAAACCAGTACTTATGCAGATACTGACTGAACTCAAACATCTGCGTCGGAAAAATAGCCAGCTTGGTGGGAAAGTGGCTCGGTATCGGAGAAAAAAGGAAGAGCTTGAAGATGCTTTGGCGATGTACCAATGACGACGTGGAATGAACTGCCGGCACACCTTGTAAGTAAAATACGTTCTGATAGCGTAACAGCGCCGGCGAATTTACCCGGGGCTGTACCTGCGCTGAAATATGGTAATGCAATAACTGAGGTTGACGGGATTCGCTTTGATAGCAGGAAAGAAGCCAAATACTATGAGGACCTACTTTGGCAGCAGCGTACCGGTGCAGTAAAAAGCATTGAATTACAGCCTGAATTCGTTTTACAGCCCGGCTACGAGGTCGCAGGTAAAAAGATAAGGCCGATTATTTACAAGGCAGATTTCAAGGTAACAGAAGCTGACGGGCATATATATTACGTCGACACGAAAGGGATGCGGACGCAGGTGTATCTGATCAAAAAGAAGATGCTGCTATATCGTTACCCGGACATTGACTTTAGAGAAGTTTAAGGTGGTGGAGTAGTGGAGAAAATTAGAAGTCTTGTAGGCATGGTATCAAAAAAGAAGTTTTTTTCGGCCTGCAAATGTTATGAAAATAATAAATATGGTGTTGATTATGTCAAACCACAACTTTGCATAGATGAAGAAAGTCATCTCATATTTTGCGACCGATGCGGTGCAGTTATAGATCCGTTTGCAGCAATGCTCATGGTCGCAATTTTTGAAAAACGGCAAAACCGTGAATGGGGTAGATACATGGAAAGTGCTAGACGGTTTTGGAAAATAGCCCACAGCTATAAACCATACAGAGTAGCGCTTAAAGAAATGGAAAAGAATATGGGCAGGGGTGATAAGACTATGTTGCCCTGCTGTCCAAAATGTGACAGAGCATTTGACCCTGCAGATATCAAAGCGTATGTCAATAAAAAATATGTATGTGACTAAGGCGGTGGAGTAAATGACCAAATATTATGTTGGCTCTAGTTTAAAATACCATTGTGTTTTTGAAAAAGCTGGTGACAAAAAGCGAAAGATACTGTTGATGTTGAATTGTCGAAGAAATGCAGAGCTTATTGTAGAGATACTAACAAGAGATGATAACGGTAAAGCGCAGACGCCATATGGCATACTTGATGCTATAGATGATTTAAAAGATAACATTGGTGGAATCCTGATAGAAAATAAACGTTTAAGGGATTTATGGAACAGACGGGACGATGAAGAAAATGACTAATCGTGACTACATAATGAATATATCAGTCAAAGATTTTATAAACGAATATTGCTTACTAGTTGGCTACACCGAAAAAGATTTTGTAAGACTAATGATCTTATTTAAAGCAGATGATGATAGAGTCAACAAATGGCTTAATAGCGAAATGATAGGTTCAAGGATATTGACAAATGCCGAACGCATTAAGTCTAGGAGTATAGAAGAATTGGCCGATTTTTTTAGCCGTGAAATTTTTAAAAAATGTGAGGATTGCCCTGCTTATATGTATTGCACTGGTGACTGTAGTTGCCAAGAAGCAGTTAAGAAGTGGCTTGAAAGTGAGGCTAGAACCGATGAACGAAAAATATCGCCATATGACCGTTGCATATAAGGAGTGTAAAGAACAATGAATAGCATGGATTTTATTTATTTACTAATGAATTGTGTCGTTACAGCATCTATTATTGTGGCTATAACGTCAGCTTTTTGGTTTATATTGGTACTTCTGACTGACAGCAGTGACAGACATAGCCGCTTATATGTCATTACTTGCACTATAGGGGCTGTAACACTTATGTTATTTGGAATAGCATTGCTCACAGGAGGGTTGAAATGACTAACTACGAAAGAATTAAAGCTATGAGCCTTGAAGAAATGGCAGCATTTGTTGAGGCAGCAGGCAGAAATACGTTTCATAAAATATGTGTTTACAGACAAGGCGGCGAAAACTGTAAAAAAATGCCATGTGAAACTGGTATAAAACATTGGCTTGAAAGCGGGGTGCTGGACAATGCGTGAAATATTATTTAGAGGTAAAGGAATAAATGATAAAGAATGGCGCTACGGCTTTTATACAGAACAGCAGGGATACCCTTACATAACACCGGATGGGGTGGCGATGTATGAAATTGACGCTAATACCGCAGGGCAGTATACAGGCTTTGTCGATAAAAATGGCAAGAAAATATTTGAGGGCGATATCGTCTGTATGGACGATTGGATACCACCATGTATGCAGGTAGCTTATGCACAGGGAGCTTTCTACTTAGCGGAAATTGAAAAACCAGTTAAATATTATGGTGACATTTATTATTTAAACCATGGTGGGAACCCTTGTGCAAAAGTTATCGGCAATATCTATGATGATTTGAGCTACTAAAGGAGCGGTGAATAAAAATGGAAGAAGAACAATGCCCTTGTGATGATTGTGACGCTACCTGTGATTACTGGGACAGTAAATACTGCTGTATATATTGTCGTTGGCAGTATGGAGACATTGAACCTGACTGTGAGAATTGTGACCCGATGGATATTTGAGAGGACGGTGAATAGATAATGAGATTAATAGATGCCGACGCCCTGCGTCGGCGGAAAGAGTTGCGATTCGGCTTAATGGCAGCAATCACTACTATTCAATTTTTAATAGACGAAGCCCCTACAGTAGAAGAACGTAAGCATGGGCATTGGGTAAGACATAATAATATCATTGCTTGCAGCGAGTGTATTTGGGATATGTATTGGGAGGAAGGAAATACAGAATTAAATTACTGCCCAAATTGCGGGGCTATTATGAACGGTGAACCAGAATGAACATACTAAAGTTAGAAAGATCAATAGCTTTATTAAAACCAATCATCTGGAAAATGCACATGAATGAAAAAAGGGATGCTTATATAACTTTATTGACAGCTGCTCAAAAACAGATACCACAGGAATTAAGTCCCTTGTTATCAGATGATGGTTTACGTTGGAAATGCCCTGTGTGTGAGAAATTAGTAGATGACGCTGCTCATTATTGTAAATACTGCGGCCAAGCTATATGTAATGATTAAGGAGTGAAGACATGAATTATCCTGATCTAATAAAATGGATATTTGAATTTGTATATGAACATTGGATATTAACGTTTTTGTTTATATTAGCTTTAAGAAGGTTTAGTATTTTTACAATAAATCTATCAGAGAAGAAGGGCGATACAAATGTTATTAACAATAGAAAGCAAGTTTAATATAGGTGATAATGTACATTTGCCTAAGGGAGAACGTAAAGTACTTGGTGTTAAATTAGATTCTAAAGGTATCTTATATTTGCTTGAAAGTGCAGACGGTACGAGAGAATGGGTGCAAGAATATTGGGTTGTTATGGGCGAAGAAGAGCATAAACACGGAGAGTTTGAGGAGGCTATTTTGAACCAACTCATAGAAGACAACATAAATCCTTTTGGAGCATTATTTAGGCGATTAAAAAAGAAAAGCTAGAAGGAGACTGATATGCTAATAGAACTGTTACGAAAGCATACAGAGTGGTATTTTTTGAATAGGAAATATATTCAGAAAGCTGTTGATGATGAAAGAGAGCAGCGTACTGCAAAGAAAGGGCATACTGGGGGTGGAGGTCATGCTTTTATCAGTAATCCAACAGAAACATCTGCACTAAAGAATATTGAACCGATCAAGATGATTTCGTGGGGACAAGGCCCTTATCAAACTATAGTAATAAATCCTGAAGCATGGCTTGAAGTAATAGCTGAGACATATAAGGTTCATGAGAAACAAGCAGCAGGAGATGCTATGTTCCAGCGTTATGAATATAATAAGTCGCCAGGAGTAATTGCTGGACTAAAAGGTATGAATAGAGATACTTACTACGAGCTTCGCGAAGAGTTTTTAAACGATGCTGTCGTTTTAGCACTCGAAAAAAATTTATTGAGAATTAAAAATGTATCCGACAAATTACCTGTTCTGATGAGTTAAAATAGTATTATAAGTAAGTAGGCTTACAACAAGCTTGGTGAAACGTTCAAGCTTAGCGCTTGGACATTACCCGTGTAGCTCAGATGGCAAGAGCGATTGACTTTTAATCATTTGTCGCAGGTTCGAGTCCTGCCACGGGTAGTTTGGCATAGATGGGGAACACCTATCCACGCTTAAAGGCGCGTGTGCTGGACAGGTAATCTTCCAGCTGCCGCCCTGCCGTTGGGGTAATACAGCGGCAATAATGGAGCAGTACTCAAACGGCTAAGAGAGCAGTCTTGAAAACTGATAGGGCGTAGGGATACGCTGTGTGGGTTCGAATCCTACCTGCTCCGCCATACGGAAGGTTGGCGTAATCGGTAACGCAGCGCCCTGCTAAGGCGTCAGTCGAGCAATCGGCTTACAAGTTCAAGTCTTGTACCTTCCGCCAATTTAATCTACATAAATAATTCGGCATTAAAAAACCGATAAAACACGGTGATATATATCAAAATTTAGTATATAGAATAAGAGGTGCGATGATGAACGATATTTGTATGGAAACTCCGAATTGTGATTGGGATGTAAAATGTGATGTAAAAAAGGGTTCGCTGGAAAAACAAATAGAAAATATTGAACGTCTTACTAGGATATTAAATTCAAGTGTTGAGAATACACAGTTGTTCATATTGGGCGATCCTAATAGTGGTGGTACTGTCTGTAAAGAAGCAGGTCTCGCTCCAAACGGACTAGAGAGAAGATTAAAGGATATTACTTTTAAATTAGACGAAATCGTATCAAAGAGCAATATAGTTAATAACACTTTAAGAGAAAAGTTAGGAACAATGACTATCGAATAACTTAATACTAAGGCACTTAACTTCGGTTAGGTGCTTTTTTATTTGCAAAGGTGGTGGGATAAATGGCAAGAGGAAGACCTAAGAAGTTTGATAACGTAACTGAAATGCAGAGAAAGATAGACGCATATTTTGAAAGCAGAGATAAAGACAATCTTGGATACACTATTACTGGGTTAGCATTAGGTTTGGGGATGACGAGAGAAACTCTTTTGCAGTATGAAAAAGAAAGTGAATTTTCTGACGCTATAAAAAAAGCGAAAACGAAAATAGAAGAATCGCTTGAACAGAGGCTGCTTGACGGAAAGAATGTTGTAGGCGTCATTTTTAATTTAAAAAATAACTTTGGGTGGAAAGATCAGCAGCAAGTAGAACATTCCGGAAAAGTAGATATAGTAACAGTGCTTAAGAAAGCCCAGGGACGCGTTGAGGGTGGTAAATCATGATAGAAAAAGAATTAATCGAATTTATTGCACAGTTTGAATATGACCCGGCGGGATTTGTGAAAGCCATGTATCCATGGGGAGAAGGAGAACTGGAGAATAAATGGCCGCAAAAATGGCAGCTTGAGCTTATGGAAGAGCTTGCAGCCAGTATGAGGGATGACCCGTGCAGGCTTATCCGAAATGCAATATCATCAGGACACGGGATTGGTAAGAGCGCTGTAGTAGCGTGGCTCATTGAATGGGCTATGTATACCCGGGCAGATACAAGGGTAGTTGTCACAGCAAATACGGACACGCAGCTGCGGACTAAAACATGGCCAGAGCTTGGCAAGTGGCACAGGCTTAATATAGCGAGTGAGATGTTTGTATATACTGCAACGTCTATGTATAGCGTAGTAGAAGGTCACGATAAAAACTGGCGCGCAGACGCTATCCCGTGGAGCAAGAGTAATCCCGCAGCATTTGCAGGCTTGCATAATCAGGGTAATCGAATACTGCTTATTTTTGATGAGGCGTCTGAAATAGAAGACGTTATCTGGGAAGTTGCTGAGGGCGCGATGACAGATTCGGACACTGAGCTTTTGTGGCTGGTTTTTGGCAATCCTACTAAGAACATAGGACGCTTCGCGGATTGTTTAGGCAAAGAGCGTCACCGTTGGCATACGCGGAAAATAGACAGCAGGACAGTAGAGATAACGAATAAGCAACTGCTCAATGAGTGGATTGAGACATACGGCCTTGAGAGCGACTTCGTTAAAGTTCGTATCTTGGGTGAGCCGCCGAGTTCGAGCGAGCTGCAGTTTATTGGACGCAATGTAATAGAAGCTGCGCAGTCAAGAAGCATTACGGGCAAAGACGTAGAGTTTGCACCTGCTATTATCGGCGTTGACCCAGCTTGGGGCGGTAAGGATGCAGCAGTTATCTATCTGCGTAAGGGGAACCTCAGCAAGCTGCTTTACGAAGAGCCGAAGAGTGACGATAATTTTGCTTTTGCTGAAAAGGTAGCTCTGTTTGAAGATAAGTATAAAGCTCAGCAGGTCAACATAGATTTTGGTTACGGTCAGGGCATTTATTCTGCTGGTAAATACATGGGGCGTAATTGGCACTTAGTAAATTCTTCTGCCACTGCTAGTAAAACTCAATATGCTAATAAACGCATGGAAATGTGGGACAGAATGAAGCAATGGCTTATTAACGGTGGCTGTTTGGATGAACTGGACAGAGAGATTGCTGCAGAGCTTATGATGCCTGAAGCATATGTCAATGACCGTGGGCAATTACAACTCCAGCGTAAAAGAGATATGCCATTTAGCCCTAACAGAGCGGATGCCTTGGCGCTGACGTTTGGACGTGAAATGAAAGTTAGCACGCCGGCGCTTGACCTGCTGAAAAGGAGCAGGCAGCAAGGCAGTGCAAGAAATTATAATCCGCTGGCAAAGCTTTAAAAGGAGGTGAGGGCAATGAGTGGATTAACAAATAAGTTGTTTGGCACACCTGCAACTGAGGTTCCTAAGGTAGCGGCAGCGGCTACAGATGTAAGCGGCAGGACGGACGGGACAAGCGCACTTGACCAGCAGCGCAAAAACAAGAAGAAATTTAACTTCGCAGCAACACAGGGCAGCGTGACCAGCGGCGAAACATTCGGGGTGTAAGCGATGAAAACAGATGTAATGAAACTTGAAGAAGCAAAACGCATACACGACGAACTGTTCAACGCTAAGGATTACCAGAACTGTCTTGTAATGTGGCGCCGTATCCAGCAGTATCAAATACCTTTTTTAGGTGAGCTGGACGGACGGGACAAGATGATAAAGCGTGATGCAGGGATTATCGACGGGACAGCGTGGAGAGCAGCGCAGATATTTGCCGGAGGTATGACGAACGGATCTGTTCCCCAAACTGTGGAATGGTTTGATCTGCAGTCACGCTTCGCAGAGGATGACCAGACCCTGAAAGCTATTTTGCAGGACCAAAGGGATACGATTAATAAAGCGCTTAACGCCAGCAATTTCTATTCATCGATTTACAGCGCTAATCTTGAGCTTTCCTTTGGGCAGTCTCCGCGCGGGAGTTTCTTTATTCCGGAGCGAGGTATGGTGTTTGAAAATTATTCTATTGGCTCATACGCTTACGCACTAGATCCTTGGCAGGAAGTAACGCATTTTGCAGTCAAAAAGGAAATGAGCTTATCTAAGATAGTAAGTAAGTTTGGGCTTGAAGCGCTGCCTGAAAAGCAACAGCAGGAGTACAAGGACGGCAAAAACAGCGGCCGCCTTATGAAAGTCTACTGGCTTATGACTAAGAATCCTGCTTATGACAATAAGGCGTTAGGACCAAAGGGAAAACGCTATGTGTCGCTTTATTGGCTGGACTGCAGCGATAAGGAATTTATCCATGTAGGAGGCTTTGAAACCTGTCCGATTACAATAATGCGTTATCTTGCTATTCCTAATAGCGATTATGGCATTGGTCCCGGCTGGTTTGCAGACAGCGACAACAGGGTGATGTTTGACTTACTTAAAGCTGCAGCAGGAAATATGGAGCTGTTTTATAATCCGGCACTGCAGGTTCCTACAGGTACTGACACAGATTACAGGCCTGGTGCTATAACAGATGTAGATATGCAGCTTGGTAAAGTCCAGTCGCTGTTTGACATAGCGCCGGTGTTCGACAAAGTGTATGAGCAGGCGGCAATAAGGGAAGATAAAATCAACGCAGCCTATAATACGAATCTGTTTGCGATGCTTGAACAGCAGAAGTTTGATAATACAGGTCGTACAGCTTACGAATGGAGTTTGAGGCAGCAGGAGAAGATGCAGCAGCTCACACCGGTAGTTACACGTATTAACACAGAGGTACTGAGCCGTGATATAAAACGGGTCTATGGTATTTATACGCAAAACGGTGTTTTTGAAATGCCGCCTGAATACGACGGTATGGAGCTGGAAATCGAATATGTATCACCGCTGGCAAAACTGCAGAGGATGAGCGGAGTACAAGATTATGAGTCAGCGCTGGCAGCAATAGGCCAGACGGCGCAACTTAAGCCTGGCGTAGTGAATATGCTTAATGAAAGTGTGTTCCTGCGTAAGTGGATAGATGATTTGGGCGTGAAGAGTGAGATACTCTACACGGACGAGGAATACGCTGAAATTCAGCAGCAGCAGGCTAAGGCAGCCCAACAGCAGGAACAGATGCAGGAAGATATGGCGGTAGCGCAGGCGTTACCTAATGTCACACAGGCAGCGGCCAATCTTCAGGAGATGGCAGACAACGGCAGCGTAGCACCGTTGGATAATTTACTCAGCAGTTTGCGGGGTGGCGTATGATACCGACAAGAAATGTAGCAAAGATGAAAGAGCTGGATAAAAAGGAAGCCTGTAATGACTTTTTAAAAGCTGCGGCCAGAGTAAAAGACAAAGAAGCTTATGAGTTTCTGCTCAGTGATGAACGGGGCAGATGGTTTTTAACTAAGCTTATGGTATCAAATTATTATTATGCCTCTACCTTTACCGGTAACGCTGATACCTACCGAAAAGAAGGCGCAAGGAAAGCGGTGCTTGTGGTAACGGATGAGATACGCAAAATGGGAGAAGATGGAGTACTGCAGCTTCTTAGAGCTGAGGGAGAACGCTTCGCCTGGATACGCGAACAAGAAGCAAATTTTGAAAGGAGTTACAAAGATGGAAGAAGTAAATGACCTCAACAATAACATGAATGAGGAACAGCCGGCAGAACCTGTACAGGAACAGCAGAAGGAAACAGAGCCAGCACCGGAGATTGAAAAAGAGCCGGAGCAAGAACCTGCGTCTGAACAGGGGAAGCAACCTGAAAAAGCGGACGATAAGCCTGACCAAACAGTTGATGAGACTTTTGTAAAGTCTGAAATTATTGAGCGGTTAGGTGATTTGGCGACGCCGGAGATTGTGGCAGAGTGTACAAAAGAATTGAATGCTATCGGGATCACCGATCCGGAGATGGCAAAAAAAGCTCTCGATTATGTATGTAATGCGAGGGCTAATTTTATGACTGCCAATACCGAAGAAGCATTAAAACATTTCGGAGCCACGTTTGATAACGTAACGCCGGAATACCAAAAAGCAATCAGTGAGGCCAATGTGACTATGAATGCATTGGAGAGTAAAATCCCCGGCTTAAAGCAGGTCATCGATATGGCAGGCATTCAAGGCAATATTAAAATTATTCAGCTCATGCAGGCGCTGCATCCTCTTGTAGGAGAGGACGGTAACCTTATGAGCGGTGGCACTGGAGCTAGTAAAGCGGCTTCCAGTCTGGCCGACATTATGTTCGGCGACTTAAATAAAAAGGAGTGACTTAAATGGCAGAAGTAGTAGAAAAACTCAATCCAACAATTCATGACGTGATGGCGGTGCTGTCCCCTGATGGGCAGCTGAAAGAAAACGCTATCGTAAATCTTTTGGCTGAGACCAATGAGATTTTGGAAGATTCTGTAGTAGTAGAAGCTAACAACGGCGATAGCAACAAAGAAGTAATCAGTACCTCTCTACCCGGTGAAGCACTGCGCTATTACAATGACGTAATTAAACCGGAGCCTGGCAGCTTTGCTGCGATGACTGATTTCAGTGCGATGTTCTACCGTCCTGTAGTTATCGATAAGGCACTGTACGAGTTGAATGGAATGCGTAACCGGTTCCTGCTGGCACAATCCCGGCCGCAAATCGAAGCAATCAATCAGGCTATGGCCCGCAGTATGATTTATGGCGGTACTGCTGACGGTAAAGACCGTATGCTGGGACTGGCAGAACGTTATAGCACACTGACCCGTAAGACTGACGGAATCCTGCCGGAAACTTCGGAATATGTATTAGATGCAGGTGGTACAAGTGCTAATCTTACTTCTATCTGGTTCGTGGTATGGAGCTATGATAACGGCGTATATACTTTCTATCCCAAAGGATCTAAGGCAGGTCTGCAGCAGGGCGCCGTTGTTGAGGACGATACTATGGCAGTAGGTGCTGGTTATATGCCGGGCATCAAGACTTCTTTCAGCTGGGCTTCCGGCTTAGTTGTAAAAGATCTGCGTCAGGTAGTACGTATCTGTAATATTGATATCAACACAATTGAAAGCGGCAAACTTATCAACTTGATGATCGAAGCTTCTGAGCGTCTACATAATACCAGCACTGGCCGTCCAGCGATTTATATGAATCGCAAAGTGAGAACCAAGCTGCGTCAGGATATTGTGTCTAATCGTCAGCTCGGAGCGATGTTTGATTATTCCACTGCCAAGCCGCGTTTGGAAGGTATCGAAGGTCGCAAGCTAATGACCTTTGATGAAATGCCTATCCGTCGTGTAGATCAGATCCACATGAACGAAGCGCGTGTTATTTAATATAGGCCGCATTATGCGGCCTTAACTTTGAAATTTATTATACGAGGAGTGATAGATTATGAAATATGATGTACAGGCAGCAAATGCAATCGCAGCTGATTATGCGGCAGGCGATTTGCCAAAGATTATTGATACTGGAGCCTCTTTCTCCAATACTATTTATCCTAATGCCCAATATGGAGTATCTCTTGATGGGTTGGCTACAGCTGACATAACTGTGACCGTCAGCGCAGGGAATACCGCAGAGGGCACAGATAAAAAAGAACTTTTTAAAGTTACGGTCAAAAAAGGAAGCCGGCTCGGTTACGCTCCTATTCCGACTATTCCGGGGCGTTACATCTTTGCATCTGCAGCAGGCGAGTACAGCGGCAAGATTACAGCAGGCATCGTCTACGGCGTTGCTTCTCCTTTGGGGGTTGGTTTAAATGTCTAAATATGTATGCACGAAATACTGTCAGGCAAGAATCAACGGGCAGATCAAGAATTTCAAGCCGGGTGATATGTGCGAATTTGCAGCTAAGGATATTTTTCCGGATAACTGTTTTAGGTTAATTGCTGGAAGTAAAGTAACTACTTCCAAAAAAGAAGATCAATAAGAGTGAGCGGGGTAAGTCCCGCTCTTTCTTCCAAAGGCAGCAGAAATGCTGCTTCTGGAAGAGGGAGGTAATAATATGCAGTATTCGATAGTTGATATATGTAATTTAGCACTGGTACAGCTGAAAGTACGGCCTATAATCGGTTTGAAAGACGGAACAGAAGAAGCTAGGCAATGTGACAAGATGTTCCCGTTTGCGTTAAGTCAGCTGCTGGCAATGAGTAACTGGAGCTTTGCGAAGATCAGAAGAACAATAAGCAGACTGGATGTGAAGACTCTTGATAAGAGCTACTTGCCAAAGGAGAAGCTGAACTATTTCAAATATCCAAGTGATGCGGTACGGGTCAGGAGCGTTGTGCTTGACGGCAGAGTATTTGAATGGGATAAACCTGAAAATGATAACGGTTATGAGATAATGAGCGTCAAAATAAAAGCGCCGCAGGAAGATTTATTCGTACAAGTATTTGCAACTAAAGCAAAACATTTGGAGATTGAATATACCAGGTACATAGACAATCCGCAGTTTTGGCCGCCGCTGTTCACGGAAGCGCTAGTCCGTTATCTAGCCTATATGCTTTCTACTGTAGTCAGTGGATCTTCTGGAAGTGCGGAAACGCAGTATCAGCTGTTTCAGCTTGCCTATACTAAAGCGTCAGCCGGCAATAATAATGAGCGCAAGCAGACGCTGCGGCCAGAGCCGAAGATTTTTAGGGGGTGCTGGTAGTGTATAGGGATTTGCTAAATAATTTTACTGGTGGGATAGCGTCTCCTGATGTGCTGGCCCGACTTGATATGGATAAATATAGAACCTTCTTGAAAGATTGTATAAATGGAACGGTAAAGCCTTATGGCAGCATTTATAAGCGGATGGGGACAACCAATAAAGGTACGACGGCAAAGAATCATAAAGCAAGAATAATAGCATTCAGCCAGCCTACAACAGACTATATGTTGGAATTTACGGATTACTATTTAACAGTAAGATACAAAGGTGAAAAAGTCAGAGAACTTGAAGCTCCTTTTTCAGAAGCAAACATAAAAAAGCTTAAGTTTATAAAGTCTGCAGATACGATGTTTCTGGTCTGCGGCGACTTACCTATTTATCAGCTGAAAAAGGACGGCGAAGAGTGGAGCTTTGAAGAATTGAATATCAAGATACCGCCATTTGGTGAATTGGTTGATAATACATCTTCGGTACAGAAATACACGGCTCCGGGCAATTATATTTTTAAAGCGAAAGAAACAGGCTTGCATACAGTGACTGTTGCTGGCGGTGGCGGTGGTGGCAGCGGTGTAGCCAGGAAAGCAAGTGATAAGCAAAGTTCGGGCGGTAATGGTGGCCGTGGTGGTTTGCAAACTTTCGAGATTGAGTTAACCAAAGATGAATCTTTTGACATAATTGTTGGCGCAGGCGGCAAAGGCAGTCCTGTCCATTATGGAGCTGGCTATGGCAGCCCCGGCGGAGACGGCAGCGATTCAATTGCTTTTGGATACACGGCTAAAGGCGGCGGCGGAGCTACTGCGGCTTATTCGGCAGACCGTGGCGCAAAGAACGGCTCAGACGGTACAAGCTATGGCTATGGTGGCGAAGGTGGTGCCAAGGGAGTTTCTTATTCAGATGCAGCGTTAAATGGCAGCGACGGTTCGGACGGATGGGTAATAATCACATATAACTATGATGAGCAGACAGTACTTTATCCGAGCGGAACATCCGGGATCATAACGCTTACATCGAATCAGCCGTTTTTTGAAGAAAACATGGTTGGTGACAGTATAAAACTGTATCAGGAAATTGCGACTAAAACCGCTGTCAATTCTTCAGGTGGTGAAGGAACCGGATCAGCTTTGTTTGTTGGTGACAGTTGGAGCTTGCGGACTTCTGGTATATGGAGCGGTACTGTAACGCTGATGCGATCTAAAGATAATGTCGAATATATTGATTATGCGACATATGTCTCTAATAACGATGACTATAACGCCAGTGATAGTGGTTCGGTTGACCGCGAAGATGCTTATTATTTCAAAGTGAAGTTTGCGATTACCAGTGGTACATGTACTGTAACGCTTACTAGCTTCAGCTATACTGCAGAAGGGATAATCAAACTTACAGAGATAACAAGTGATACAGAGGCGATAGGTACGCTTATACGTTCACTTGGTTCTACGGACAGTATAGACGAGTTTGCATTGTCTGAATTTAGTTCAACGAAGAAATATCCTTCCTGCATAGAATTTTTTCAGGATCGTATGGTGCTGGCCAATACCGACAGCAAGCCTAATGGTCTTTGGTTGAGTAAAAGCAGTGATTATACTAATTTTGATGAGCAGATAGAAGATGGGACTTTGACCGATGACAGCGCTATTAATACAAGCGTTATAGCCCGAAATGATTATGCAATAAAAAATCTGATTACGTTTCAAGATCTGTGCATTTTCACAGGTGAAGATGAGCGCATTATTTCAGGCTCAAGCGTGGTAACTCCGGCGCAGATCAGTATCAATACCCAAACAGGTTGGGGCAGCAGTGAAGCTCATATTCCGTTCGTAGCGGATAATAGAGTTCTGTATATACAGAGCAACGAAGCATATATCAGGGATTTTTCTTATAACTATGCTATGGATCGTTATGATGGAACAGAGCTGACTTTGATGGTTCATCATTTGCTGAACGGTAAAAAGATAGCTGATTACACCTATACTAAATATCCGGATAGTTTGATTTATCTCATCCTTGATGATGGTTCTATGCTTTGCTTGACTTATATGCTGCAGGAAAAAGTTTTCGGTTGGACGAGGTTTAGCACGCAGGGAAATTATATTGCAGTAGAGACGATAAAAGAAGATGATACAGACGTTATCTATTTCGTGGTAGAGCGTGACGGTACTTACTATATAGAGCGTCAGGAATTGGACCAATATACTGAAGATCCAGCCGATTATTGTATGCTGGACAATGCAGAGATATTTGAAAATAACGACGGCTCGAATATAGTTATTGAACGTTTTGCCGGTAAAACTGTATGGGTAATGACCAGCGGTGATATTTTCAACGTTAAAGAACAGGTCGTTGCCAATGATGGAAAGATAGAGATAGAGCCACCATTAAGCGGTGTGTACTCTAAAATAATTGTTGGGCTTGGGTATGAGTTTTCTATGACTATTCCTGAGACACATACAACGATTCAAAAAACAGGCAGCATAGTAGATCAATCACGGTGTTTGAATTCTACTGTAGTCCGTTATTATCTGAGTTATTCCGGTTATGCATACAGTAGAAGTAAAGATAGAGCTGTTCCTTTGATTAGTACATTGGATGACGGAGGGAAAAGCCAGCTTGACGAAAATTTCGGTATTAAACTGTTAAGCGGAACTCAGACAGTGACACTTGACCAGAACAGCGCGAGAGCAGATGAGCTGACGATATTCAGTGAAGAACCGTATCCATTGAGAATAATGTTCGTAGCGCGGGATGTGGATGTGAACATCAGATGATAAAGATAGAGCCTTATAGCGAAGATATGTATGAAGATGTGGTCAGGATATTTGCCAAAGCCCGTGTGAATGACAGGTTGATTTTTGGCAAAGATACTGAAGCGGCAGTACAACTACATATTGAAAAATCATGTGAGATGAATGTGGTATACATTGATAAAGAACCAGTCGCCATATTTGGGCTAACAGACAGATTGCCGATGGGCGCTTATAGATATCAAGCATATATAGTAGGTACTGACAAGCTGTTTGAATGCAAAAAAAGCTTTGTAAGCATTGGCAGAGAAAGGATAAAAGGCTGGCTTGAAAAATATGGTCGGCTTTATATTATGACTTGGCATTTTTATGAACAAAGCTTTACTATGACAAAAGCGTTCGGGTTCAAGTTAAAAATGAATCTTGGCGATTTTGATATTTATGTGAAGGAGAGTGTGTGATGGGGGCATTAGCGGCGCCATTATTGGCAGTAGGATCAGGAGTGATGACTTATATGTCAGGTAGGCAGCAGGCAGCAGGTTATGATGCTCAGGCACAGGCACAAGAACAGAATGCGGCTATAGCAGAACGTAACAGGCAGACGGCAGCTGACCAGGCGGCTCGGCAGCAACAGGAAGCTCGGCAGAGGTACAACCTGATACAGGGACAGAATACTGCAGCGCTTGCTGCAGGTGGTCTTGAATCCGGGAGCAGTTTAGGCGCAGCATTTGGCCGAGCAAATGCAAATGCTTTTGAAAGAGACTCTCGAACGATAAATGAAAACCTGGCAAACGTTGACCTTAACTACCGGCAGAATATATATAATGCGCAGGCGGCGGCAGCGAATTATAGGTCTGCGGCGAAGATGACAAGGAAAATGAGCTTGCTGGGAGGGATTATGACGACCGCACAGGGGCTTTACAGCTCTTCACTTGGAGGCAAAGCAAGTAAAGGCTCTGATAACTTTAGCCTTGATCCATATACTTTGACTAATGCAGGCCGTGGCAAGTCGATGACATTTGGATTTTATAACAATAAAAGGCAGGGCTTTTAGGAGGTGATAATGTGAGCGTAACAACTACGGCAACAAAAATAAGCTATGAGTTTAAACCTGATACCTCATATTCTCTGCCATTTGAATATCAGAGTGCAGATGACGTGAAGGTCAGCTATGAAGACGATAAGGGCAGCGAAGTGCTTTTGAATTATGGCACGGATTATACTGTAGAAAACCTTATTGTTACTGTGTCCGCAAGTTTACCTGAAGGTACTGTTTTAAACTTTTACCGTAATACGGATATAGTACAGCCAACAGTATTTCCGCCGCAGGTGCTGACACAGGCATATGAGACTGCGATAGATCGAAATACGATGTGTATTCAGGAAGTTAAAACAGATTTCGGCGAACTTCGTGAAGAGGTTGAAGACTTTGAGAAAAAAACAAATGAAGAGATTGACCGCTTCGAATCTGAGGTTACTACTGAAATTGAAAACTTTGAAAAAGAAACGACTGAAAGAATTGAAAAGTTTGAAGAAAATGCCGAGAAAGTAATCGAGCAGGCGCAGGCGAGTGCAGAATCTGCAAAGAAGTCTGAAACGGCAGCAGCAGAAAGTGCAGAATCTGCAAAAAAAGATGCAGAGAAAGCAGAAGATGCAGCTGACCGTGCAGAAGATATTTTACTACGTTTTGAGAGCGGAACTATAACAAAAGAGTTTACTGCGACAGATGACAGATGGACTGAAAACAACGGCATGTGGCGCCTTACAATGGCAATGGGTAACAGCAGGCTTATAGGCGTTTACAAGGAAGTCAAGAAGCCTCAGTATGAAATGGTACTAACCGGCGTTTATATGGACGCTGAAAATGTGATTATCGAAGTTCCTGAAAAGTTTGCAGGCATCGTTATACTGGCGTCGCTGACAAAAAAGACTGGTGATAAGGTCTATGTCAAAAACTTTACGGAGGAAGATTTTGCAGAGGTTGGCAGTGATTTCGTACTAACCATATCCGCTGAGGAACACCAGGCAGGAAACAGTCCGGTCATTGTCAGCTTAACACAAATAATTGATGGAGTTAGTTATCCTTACTATGCTAATGCCGGAGTAGATAATAACGGTAACGTTGTTATAAATGTGAGCAAAGCGTTCACAGGGAAAATAATATTGGATGGAGGTTACTTAGAATGAGTGTAGAAAAAATTGTCACTGGAACTTTAGCAGAGAGAGACGCTAAGATTAATGCTAATTTTGAAGCGTTGGATACCGACAAGCTCGGTAAGACCGAAACTGCCGCTGACAGTAGCAAATTAGGTGGCGTAGCGGCTGCTAGTTATGCAAAGACTGCTGATATGAACAGTGCTATTGAGGCTGCAAAGTCGGCAGTAAAAGATGAGCTGATTGACGGAGCGCCTGGTGCTTACGATACGTTAAAAGAAATTGCCGATTACATTGCAGAAGATAAAACGGGTGCGGCAGCTATGAATGAAGCTATAGCAGGTAAACTCGGTAAAACTGAAACTGCAGCTGCTGCCGCTAAACTAACAACTTCTGCCGGCAGTACAACACAGCCTGTATATTTTGATGATGGTGTTCCTAAAGCTTGTACTTATGAACTTAACAAAACAGTACCAGCTGATGCTGTATTTACGGATACTGTATATACACTGCCTACTGCATCTGCTAGTGTTCTAGGCGGCGTAAAAACTGGTTCAAATATCACTAACAGCAGCGGGACAATCAGTATTACTAAAGCTAATGTTGTGGCGGCATTAGGGTATACTCCGCCTACTTCTGCTACTACAGTAACCAAAACTGAATTTACAGCAAGTAGCGCCAACTGGGGAACATTATCAAACGGCTACTATCCATTTACCTTAGCAGCTTCAGGAAAACACTTCCTTGGTATGTATCGTACTAATAGCAGTACCTATGAGAGTGTTATGGTAGACGTAGTTGAAAGTAGCAGTAATATCATAATCCAAAGTACGGAGAAGTTTGCCGGCTTTGTTCTGACGATTTGAGGTGAGGAAAAATGGGACTTGAAGGATTAGTAACAGTTGAAAAAATAAGAGCCGCAATTAACGCATCACTGTCAGGACTGAGTAATTCTGATGCAACGATTACTATAACAAAGAACGATAATACAACGAGTACTATTACTATTAACAATGTAGCTAATGCGACTACCGCAACTACAGCAACAAAACTCGGGAGCAGCACGGTAGGCAGTGGCGTCAAGGCAATTTATCTTAATGCTGGTACAGCAACTGAGAGTAACAGTACTGTAGGTGACAGTACCACGCCGGTGTACTTAAACGCTGGCGCTATAACAGCTTGTGCTGCAAGTATTGGTTCCGGTTGGACTGTTTCAACAGGATCGGCAGGTTGGGCTCGGGAAAATTCCACTGGATTTACCATCCAGTGGGGCGATCAAACTACATTCCCCCGTACTTTTACAACAGCGTTTCAGGTTGTAATGCAAACTAATAACAATAAAGGTGAACAATTATATAAGAACCAAGTAACTGTAACAGCTATCTCTAACAATGGTTTTACCATTGGGTCGCCCGGACAAGGACAAAGATATGTAGCGTTTGGTATAAGTTAAGTCAAGCCACAAGCATAAAGTCTACAAGGCTGTGAACCACTCCAGCGATCATCATTGTAACCATTACATAGGGTAAAACTAATACTGGTATTACTAACACTTGTAACAAATGTTTCGCAGTTGCTGGTTGCTATAACATTCGCATAATACAAAGTTGAAAAGCTTCTGGGGAAATTAATACTTCTATATGTAGCATCAGTATTGCCTACCCACCACTGGATGGTAAATCCAGTGGAATTTTCTATAAGGAGAAATAAAAGTATGACCTATTTAATAAAATTTGACGAAAATGGCAGACGCAGTGACACTTACGTCGCCGAAGAAAAAACACAGGAACAAGTTACAGAACTGCTTGAAAAAGGGTTTGTATTAATTACAGAGAAAGATTATCAATTATTGATCGGCAATGTGGACGGTAAAGAATATATACGCAACGCTGACGGTACTTATAGTGAATATGAATTGCCTGAGCCTACATTGGAAGAACTTAAAGCTATCAAGCTGTCAGAGGTAGACGCTTGGACTGAAAGTAAAATCACAGGCGGTTTTATATCTGAATGCACTGGTGAGATAGTAAGATATGATAGCGATAAGGACACGCAGCTTACGATGCAGGGGATTGCGCTGAACGTAAGCACTGAACGATTTAAAAATGAATATCCTGACGGCTGTCCGGTACGGGGGTATAAAGATGGTGAAACTGTTAAAACAATACAGTATCTTAATGCTTCGCAGGTATATACATGGTGTGCTGACTTATCGTCCCACGTGGGCGCTTGCAAACAACAAGGTTGGAGTAAGCAGGCAGAGGTAGCCGCAGCATCAAGCAAAGAGGAATTGGACGCTATTACCTTAGACTAGAGGTGTGAAATGGATTTACAAGCAAATGTATTTATGGTGATAAGTCTGTTGGTACAGAGCGGATTTATCGGTGTAGCTTGGAAGATATATTCAAACTACAAAAAGCAGGTAGAGGAACGAGGTAAGAAAACAGAAGCCCTTCATAATGCGACACGCAGTCTGCTCAGGACAGAGATCATAGGAATTTATCATAAGTCTGAGGAAGATGGATTTATACCGCTATATAACTTGGAAAATATAACTGATATGTATAGCTGTTATAAAGCACTTGGTGGTAATGGAGCAATCACAGAGCTGTACCATAAAGCATTACAGCTGCCGCAAAAATCTCCTGATAATGAACGTGGGGAGTGTAATAAATGCTTGAGAAAATAAAAAACTTAATAGTAGGTGCTAGAAATAAAGTAGCCTCAATGTCGCCAAAAATAATGGCTGTCATTGTAGGCTATTTTATTGCAGTCGTTTTGCTGGTACTGACCTATTACGCTGCATGGATGTATATGTGGTTATGGCTAGATAAGATTATTATGTCTGACCTGCTGGCGCTGATAAGAGAGATCACAGGTCCGGCTATGGTTGCATTTGTGACTTTCGTAGCTACGAGTTTAGTAGATAAAGACGGGGACGGTGTCCCTGATAAATTTGAACAGGAGGCAGAGAATAATGGGGGCAGTAACAAAAAGAATCACTTTAGATGAGCTACGGCAGTTAGCAGCAAGGGCTAGAGGTAATATTGATAAGATCTATCTACACTGGTCAGCTGGTATTTATCACCAGTTTTTTAGTGACTATCACCTAAACATTGACAGCGACGGCGCCGTTATGGCGACAACCGATGATTTAACTGAATATAAGGCTCATACATGGCGGCGCAATTCTAGAGCTATTGGGATTGCTTTAGCGTGCTGTGTAGATGCTGTAGCCTATGCTGATGGAAGTATCGACTTTGGCAACGTGCCACCGACAGAGTTACAGATAGATAGTATGGCGAAAGTTGTAGCTGTACTGTGTGAGGAGCTTGGATTGGACATTAATGCCGATACCGTAATGACACATGCAGAAGCAGCAGACTTAGACGACTACGGCCCGGCAACTACTTTTGAACGCTGGGACTTGTGGAAATTGCCAGATGTGCCAGGCGACGGAGAACTGAAACCAGGCGGGCAGGTCATCAGGGGCAAGGCGATCTGGTGGCATCATAATTGGTAAAGATTATATAAGGAGGTGACTAATATGGAAAAAGTAAAAGAATATTTAGCGAGCAAAGTTTTTTGGACCGGTATGATTATCGGCTTTGCTTTAGGTGCGTTGCATAGTTGGTTTGGCCTGTAATATCAGAATAACCTTGTTCATATTTAGCTCGTGCGCCGAGAAAAAACTGTTGTAAAAGTAAATAGTAAAGCAACGGACTAAAACGGCGCACGTAGCGAATATGGCTGTCAAAATAGGAAAATAATGTACATGGAGTGAAAATCGTGTATGAAAAAATATATAATCATCGGTATTGTATTATTGTGGTCGTTATTATTGCTTGTATCACTGCCTGCTATATGTTCGGCAGAGGAACTTCCGGAAACAATAACGATGTCCAGGGAACAGTTCAACGAATTGCAGACGATAATAAACAGACAGGAAAATCTGTTGATAGGGCTGTCGAACACGTTGGAACTGCAGCAGATGAACTCGAACGAGCTGAAGAAGCTAATCGAAGAGCAGCGTTTATCTTATCAGAAGATAAGGGGCGAGCTAACGAGTGCGCAGGAATCATTGTCGAACTCCAAAAAAACAATAGCAGAGCAAAACAAATCCTTAGAGACGTTGAGCGAACAAATAAAGAAAGAACAATCCAAAAGTGAATTGAAACAAAAACAGAAGGCTTTATGGGGATTTATCGGAGGGGTATTAGTTGGGACAATAGCAGCGAGCAGGTGATTATTATGGAAGCTTGCAGATCGTGGACAAAGAGCTGGTTGCTGACTTCCGGGAAGGCAGAGTTTCGCATGATCGTAGACGAGGCGAAGCTGACCCCAAGACAGCAAGAAATAATTGAACTGAAATTTATAGACGATCTTAAAAATTATCAGATTGCTATGAGAATAAATACGTCGGTACAGACGGTAGAGCGTGACTTGATGCAGGCGTATAATTCCATTTACAGAATACTTGGAGGTATGGCTGATGACAAAAATAATAGTAAGAAGTAACCAGTCTTCTGTGAACCCTACTGCTAGCGGACAACGTGTAGGTGTAGAATATAACGATGCCGGAAACAGAGCAGCGGCTAATATGTATGGTACTATCGGAAAAGCATTCAATGCAGGACTGGATGTTTTGAATAAAGAGCAGGAGCAAAATGAAGCACTGCGTGTGGCAAAAGCTACGAACGAATTTAATCTTGAACTTGGCAAACTGAAAGTTGACTACATGCAAAAGCGTCAGGGTAGTAATTCAGTTGGTGTGATAAACGACTTTTTAAAAGATGCAAATGTATTGTCAGAACGTATTTATGCAAAATCTGGTATCCGCTATAAATTGGGCGAACAGGCCTTTAAACGCATAACAGATAATACCCTTGCTACTGACGGCGTACAGCTCTATAAATTCCAGGAACAGGAAACACAAAAATATAAACAAAATGTCTTTGATCAATCTGCAGATAATTTGATAAACGGTGTAATCGATGGCGAGAGCTTGCTTGAGAATTATCCGATAATGGAAGGCTTGTATAGAAGTATGTTCCCAGATCTACCAAAAGAACAGTACAAACAAGTGGAAACAGAGATGGCAAACCGTTATGCAGCTATATTGGTAAATGATGCGGTAAACCAGAACAACTATACTCTTGCCGAAGATAGGCTCAGCTATTTCCGGAACAAAATATCTCCAGAGGTGCGTACAAAGCTGGAAGCAGCTTTATATAGTGAACAGGAATATGTTGAAAATAGTGAGTTATCAAAACAACTTGTTGATATTCCACCTGATGAATGGGATGCGTATCTTGAAAACTATGCTAAGGGAAAAGGAAACATAACCGAAGGTAAGTATACTTTTAACCCCGGTGTAAGCTTTGAAGGAATGCAGGAAAACGCAGTACAGGGTATAAAAGGCATAACAGGTATACTTAATCAATATGGCATAGATGATGTATATATAACAAGTACAAAGAATGACTACAGCGGCCATGCCCCGGGGAGCGCTCATTATGAAGGTGTAGGAGTCGATGTTGACAGTACTAAGTTAGGTGAATTGGACGAATCCAGCCGTAATATACTGGCTGATAGGATGGAACGTGCCTACCCAGGGCTAAAAGTTTTGAATGAGTACGATGATCCGTCTGACTATGCAACAGCTGGGCACTTCCATCTTGACTTCACAAACTACAAAGGCGAAAGCAGGCTTGGCGCGAGTGGACTGAGTGCTAGAAGAAGAGATCAGATAAAGGCTAAAGCTTCAGCTATATTGAGGGATAAAGATCGTGCACTAAAAGAACAGCGACAAAAATACAAAAATGATTTAGCGTTAAAAATAAATACTGCTCCTACGGAAGCTGAAGCTGTTGATATGATAAATAATTCTGATTTGGATAGTGAAGAAAAAATTAAATTGATAGCAGCTCAAAGACGGGTTAGAAACCCGTCAAATTATATGACTACTGCTGATGCTGAAATGTGGAAATATGTAAACAGTGGAAATTATAATAAAGATTTAACTTTAATGGAAGAATATAATAATCGTGTTATGGATAGTACTGATGAAATAACTCCTGCTCAGCAAAGAATGTACAATAGAGCTGCTGTGAAGTTAAATGATTATTATGCATGGGCTAATCATAACTATCAGACCAGAGATTATAAACAGGACTATAGCAATAACCAAGAGTACGAACAAATGCTTTCAGATATTGAATATATGGCAGAACGAGGTGCTTCTAAAAACGAAATAACGAAATATGTGCAGGACATAGCTAAAGAAAATGGCTTTGATGAACAATATATTCTTAACACTATTATGTGGGATAAATTAGGTAAAATTGAAGGCGGTGTGAAATAATGTCGACAGCGAGAGAAAAAATGCTGGCAAAGTTTGCAAATAAACCGGTTCTTGAAAATAAAGGATTCTTTCAAAGAGCTGCGGAACGTGTAACTGAGAATTATTTAAATAGTCAGGGAGAAGTTGAACCGTCATTAGAAGAACAGATGGAAGATGTAACTGCAGAAGAAAGAGGTAAATTTTTTGCGGATGCAGGAACTCGGATAGGAGAGGCAATAGAAAATTTTGCTACAGGAGCTGTACAAGGCGCACAAGAGGTCGGTAGGCAAGCTAATCGGCTTGCTGCAGCTAATCCACTTGCTTTGACTGGTACACCTATGCAAGAAGGATATACAAATGCGCCAGTACCTACACAAACAAAAGAACAGGAGAAAGCAGGGGAGCTATATAAGAAGGCTACAGGCAATTTCGCGGAAGAAACTATAGCGCCTGCTGCAATGGCTACAGCACTGTTAGCCCCAAGTAGTTTTGCTGCACCTGTACTTTCTCCATTTGTTTTGTCCAGTTTACAAACCAATATAAATAAAAGCGGTGCTAAAGGCGTACTTGATACTGCAACTGAATTTTTACCCGGTGCAGGTGCTTATCAAGTGGCAACACAGGAAGGAGCAACGAAATATGCAAGAGAACGTCCAGGAGCCTTTGCAGTTGATATAGTAGCCAGTTTATCACCTGATGTGCTGGGATTCAAAGCTGGGAAACACGCTGTAAAAGATAGCGTTCCTAATTACAGGATGTCAATGTCCTCTTTGTTAGGGGAAACCGAAAGAAGAACGGCATATACTGCATCAAAAATTTTGCATAATATATATAACAATAGTAAAGAAAATCTACCTGAATTTAAAATGCAAGAGGTTACTGTAGAGCCGTTAAAGGATACTCGTAAAGTCCAAGGTATGTTAAGCGAAAATCAAAGTCTGCCAGAGGTAAAATTAGTTATTGATGAGCAAAACTTTGCAAAAAATGTTGATGCTATTGTTCAAAATACCTATAAAGGCGACAGTGCTGTCCCTGTTATGTCTACTCCATTAGCTTTAGAACTGGCTGGTGCTGAAATATTACCTATTGAAATCAGTCCTAAAAACTTAAAAAAAATAACCATAGGCAAACATAATATTGCTAATGGTGAAGGTATGACTCCAGAGATTGTTAAACAAATACCACGAGCCTTAACTGATCCAATTATGATTTTTGATGCTGAGTATAGCGGCAAAAAAGGCGAAAAGAGAATAATTGCAGTATTAGATTTAAAGGATGAAAATGATACAACGATCGTAACTCCATTTGAATTAAAACAGAGAAATAATAAAAAAGGATACGAAATCAATGAAATGCTTAGTGCTTTTGGTAAGGAGGATAAAGTTACTAAGCAACAGGCTACTAAATGGTATGAAGATAATGTATTAGCTGGCAGATTGCGGTATATAAACAAAGAAAAAACTGCCGAGTGGCTCAAATCCGCAAGGGACGAATACCCAATGTTGGAAAGAGCAGTCGACAGTTCTCTTACTTTAAATATACCTACTGAGAAGGATTTTGTCAACCTGAAAAATAGAAAGACAGAACAATATTCTTTAGGGAATAAGTCAACTGGAGAAGAAGCTACTTTCGGTCGATCTGGAAAAACAAAAACATGGGGAGAAATTAAACCGGTTACTAGAAAAGAGGTTGAAGCTGCTTTTAATGCAATCGTTCCAGTTCGTGTCGGAGGTGTTGATGAAAAATATAAAGGGTTGTTTAAAGTTGGCCCAGAAGTTGTAAGAAGTAGGGCTTTTGCTGATTATGCTACATACTCACATGAAATTGGACATTTTTTAGATAAAAAATTAGAAGTCAAAGGTAGCGATGCAGAACTTATTGCTGGAGCGGAGAATGTATGGGGGAATAATAGCGTATTTAGAGAATATAATAATGCTGAAAAACGTGCAGAGGGTATTGCTGAATTTACAAGGCAAATACTTGCTGACCCAGAAATGGCAGAAAGGAATTTCCCTAAATATTACGAGAATTTTATTCAGGCTTTAAGGAACTCTAACAATAAAGACTTAGCTAAAAAGTTTGATAGGCTTGCTGATGTAATGCGTCGTTATTCTCTGCAAAGCGATCAGGCAAGGGGAAGAGCTTCTATATCTTTTGCTGATGATTTAAATTTAAAGAGCATTACCCAAAAGGCAGAAGATGTTTTGGCGGACGCATATAAGTATGCGGTTGATGATAAAGACCCTATAAATAAATTTGTTGAAGCTGTTATTGACAAGACTGGTAAAGAGTTACCATATGAGGATAATCCTTATTTGCTTGCAAGAAGTGCTGCAAGCAGTGCAAAATCAAGGTCAACAATGCTTTTGGATGATAAGGGTAAGCCGACAGATGTTATTGAGGCTTTAAATAAAGTCTATAATAACAAATTAAAGTATGCGGTTACATTGCAGGATATTTTAAAAGAAGTGGATAGTGTAAAGTTTTCTAAAGATTATCTGCGGAGTAATGGATATAAAGATAATCGGCAGGCATTTTCTACATACTTAGTAGCTAAACGACAGCTTGAGTTACAAAGCATTCATAAAGAATATAATGGATCTATGGAGAAGAATATTGCGGCAAGTATTGTAGAAAATGCTCCTAAAGAGTTTATTAGTGCTTCAGAAAAGGTTCATCAACATTTTGATAATGTGCTGTCAATTTTAGAAGATAGTGGAATTATTAGTAAGGAACAGCATAATACATTAGCAGAAAAGTATAAAAATTATGTCCCTATGTATAGAGATAGAAGAATGGAGGATGTGAAAATACCTGGTTATAAACCAAAGTCAGGACTTGCGAATGTTACAAACCCAATAAAAGGGTTAAATGAATATGGCATTAATAGAAATGTTATTGATCCGTTAGATAGTTTAATTGCCTATACACAGAAGTCTGTGGATGCTGCAGAACGAAATAAAGTAGGGCTTGCGTTATCAAGACTAAAAGATGTAGAAGGCATTGGTAGTTATTTAGAGGAGCGACCAGACTTAGAAGGTAAAGGATCTCCAGAGAATTTTGTGTTTACTGTATGGGAAAATGGTGAAAAGAAATCATATCAAACAGCGCCAGAATTATATGATGCAATGGTTAATTTAAGTTTGCCAACATTTAATACTGTTGAAAAAGTATTTATGACACCAGCCGAAGTTATGCGTGCTGGTGCAACAGGAACACCTGCTTTTGGTCTTTTTAACCTTGCCAGAGATACTTTGACATCTGTTTTGTATTCTAATAATACAACTATTCCTGTCATCGAACCGATTGGTAATACGATGTATGGCCTTTGGGAAGCATTGCGAAGCAATTACCATAAAAAAAGCAGCCTATATAGGGAGTTTGAAATTGCTGGTGTTCCGATGACGACACGTATTTCTACAGAAAGATCTAGTTTAAAATGGCAAAAATTACAAGAAGCTCCAGGTGTAAAATTGGGAACAATGCTTTACAAGGGGTTCCAGAAATTAAATCAGTCGCTAGAAGAAGCGGCCAGGTTAGGCGAATTTGCTGCAGGACGCAGAAAAGGAAAAAGTATTCAGGAAGCTGGATTGGAAGCGAAAGAAATAACTACAGACTTTAGCAGAGGTGGGAGTTTAGCGAGAAAATATAATAGATATGTTCCGTTCTTTAATGCGGCCATTCAGGGTACTGACAGGCTCATTAGAGAGGTTAAGGCTCATCCTGTGCGTTTAGGTGCCAGAGTAGGGACAGCAATAATATTGCCGGCTTTATTTGAATGGGTGGCATTTCATGATGAAGATTGGTATCAGGATGTTCCTCAGGACATTCGAGATAATTATTTTATTGCAAGAATTGGAGATGAAATAGTAAAAACTCCATTACCACAGGAAGTTGCGTTTTTAGCAGGCGGATTTAAAAGAAGTCTTAGTAAGTTGCTTGATGATAATCCGGATGCAATGAATAAATGGGCTGCAAATACACTTGATACAATGCTGCCGGATTATATACCTGCTTTCATGAAGCCGTTTATAGAATGGCAGTCATCTTATAATTTCTTTACGGAAAAGAATATCATACCTGTAAGTTTGCAGAATTTACCAGATAAAGAACAATATGATATTTATACAAGCATGACTGCAATAAAACTTGGTCAGGCTTTGAATGTCTCTCCGAAGAAAATTGATAACTTGATCCAGAATGTAGGTGCTACCGGGGCTGTTACTTTAAATGCTATGATTGGTGATTATGCTTTGGACCGTGAAAATGAGTTGCCCGCTAAATATATGAATGAACAGCCTATTGTTGGGCGGTTCGGTTATACGCCTGGTAAACGAAGCCAGAATATAGAGGATTTCTATCAGCTTTATAGTGATACCAGTAAAGAGTTTAATGCCTATGGTAAGTTAGGTAAAAATGCTAAAAACTGGAATGGCTTAAAAAATGCAATGAAAAAAGTGCGTGCGCTTAATAAAAAACGGCAGACAATACTTAATAATCCTAAGTTGTCTGCTCAGGAGAAACGGGCGCAAATGGATAAGTACCAACAGGACATTATAAGGATTGCTACTATGGCAAACGAAAAGTACAGTTTAAAAGAATAAAAATAAAACCGCTAAACTGATTGGAAACGAGAAGCCCGAATGGCTCATGCCGTTTTCAACAGATAGCGGTTTTATTTTTTGTTAAATATCATTCACAGATATTTCTGTAGTTTTAAAATTACCATAACGTACTTTATATAATGTTACCGACACCACAGAATAATTAATGCCATTTTCTGTCTCAGTTTCTTCCAAATCAAATGTTTGTGATTTCACACCTTGCGTTGCTTCTGTATTCTCATAAAGACATTTATAACGGATTTCATACTTCCCTGCCTCTATATTTCTTAACACAAATTTATCATGTGAATTTATTGTAAATGCACGAACGGGCACTGATGTATCAGCGGTCCAAAGTCGTCCATAAATTGGTGTGTCATTCTTAGAATTATCTATCGTTAATTCGCAAAGACCATTATTTTTAAGAAGCGGACTGTTAGAAATATACTGTGTTAAAATATTTTTCTTTGGTATTAAAACATTATTCTTAGTAATAGAATCTGTTGTATTCTTACTAACCTTTGGTATTGTCTTTTTCTTATCGCCAGAAATATCAACAAAAAAATAAAAAGAAACAATAACAATAAGAGCTAATATACTAACTACGTAAAAATTATTAAATGCACTAACTCTTTTAACTGTTTTTTCTTCCGTTATTGCTTTTTGTTTTTCAGCCTCTTTGTTAATAATATAATAGTTATCAACAAAATTTTTATTTGCTTCTGTGTTTTCGATCCATGGTCGAGCAATATCCATACATCTTTTTGCCGAAACAAAATCATTTCCCCAAGTAAAAGATATGGCAAAATTATACATTACAAAAGCTATTGTTTCCTTTAATTTTGTATCTAAAAGGTTAGCATCAGATAAAAGTTTATATTCTACTGCTATTTCCTCATTAAATTGCTCAAGCAAAGACTCTGCTATTAGTTGATTTCTCCCAGCAGCTTCTGCTCTTTTTCTTATTTTAGTATTTAACATTTCATTGTATTTCGCACAATAAAAAAATATATTGTTTATCGCCTTTTCAAACGCATCATCTACTGTAGTATCATTAAAATGATTATGATTGAAATATTTTTTATCGTAGTCATTACGTCTATTAACATCCGACAACACAGAATAGGCTTCATTTATTTCTTGCATTTTTTCTGTACAACTACCAATTTGATCAGATACATCAGGATGATATTTTTTAGCTAATGTCAAATATGCTTTTTTTATGATTTCTTGTGAAGCTTTAGGATGAACTTCCAATATTGCATAATAATCTTTCATATAACCTCATTCCTCACTTTTCAAAATTATAACACATTTTATTTTAGAAATAAAACACTCATGAGGAAATTTGCAATCCGTAAAAAAGTAGTATATAATAAACAAAAAGAGACAGTCAGTGATCGCACGCTGGCTCTCCCTCATAATTGTAAAACGTGAAAGGAAGCCGCGCGCCACTGGTGTTAGCGGCTTATTTCATGGCTATTTACAGCCTAAAATGACAATAGCTATTAACGTACTAAAAGCAATCATCAAAGACAACGCTTCATAAGTTGACAATAGCTATCACCCCCTGTAAGGGAAGCCAACACACTGACTATCTCAAAAAACATTATAACATACAATTATGACGCTTAACAAAATTGTTAAGCGTCTTTTTTATTTTAGGGAATTATGGGGGAATATTGAGGGATTATAAGGGCCGATTTAACGGATAATATATTTAAGATAAATGAACGGAGGCAAGACTATGAGTGGCAATATGAATTTAGGAATTACAAGCAGTTCTGTACTTACTACATATCCACAAACGATGACTTGCATTGTAGATGGAACAAATATTATTCAGGTTGATTTTTACGGAAACCGGCAGAGGATCGGAGTTACTCAAAGTGCGTATGATGAGTTAGAAAAAATCAGTAATGAATATTATAACAAGCTTGTTGAACTTAAAGTAATCACTCCACCGAAAACGTCGGAAGAGATACAGCAGGAACAGACCCAGCTTATGGCAGATATGTTGAAAGAAATGCAGAATATGAAGCGTGAAATCGAGGTGCTTAAAAATGATCAATCCACAAGCTGTAGCACAAATGCTGAGACTAAACCAGCAGGACACGAACCGCCTTGCGGAAGCATGGGCGACGGCGATGAATGTAGCGAACAAGGTTAATAGTAAGGGTGATGCGCTAAACGCTTTGGCTAAGAATGGTGTTAGTTCAGACATTGTTACTAAGGTCAATGGATATTTAAATAATCCTATGGCTGGATTTATTGCTAAGGCTGCTGGTGTAGATCTTAACAAAGTAAAAAATATAGTCGGTGATTTACAGGGAACCGGCGGAACTGTTCAGCCTGATATTAATCAAGGGCAACAGCCAAATGATAATTTAGCAAGGTTACGTGCGGGGTTACAACAGCTTAAACGCTGATGTGATAAATAAAATATCAAGAAAGGAGTTGTTTGCAGATGGACGAAAAATATTATGGCGGTTTTAACACTTGGGGGATTGCTATCTTCTTGATTATCCTGTTTGCTGCTTTTTTAGGCAATCGTGGTGGTTGGAACAATAACGGTGCTGCTCCTGCATATGGTTGCAATGCTGTATCTAATTGCCAGGTAGAAAAACAGGGAATCATCGACAGCGCGCGTACTCAATATTTGATTGAGAATACTGCTCGTCAAACCCAAGAGCAAACTATGGCTGGCTTCTCTGCACTCGGTACGAAGATTGACTTTTATGAGTATCAAAACCTGCGTGATCAACTTGCTCAGGAACGTACGAAAAATGTCGTTCTGGAAAACCGCGTATACAGTGATGCTAAATTCAACGCTGTAGAAGCTCAATTGGCTTCTATCTCTTGCCGTATGCTTCCGAAACCTGAGGTTACTGGTATCGGCGCAGTTTGCCCGAATGCCGGCATTATCAATGGTTTGGGCATTAATAGCCTGAACGGCGGTTGCAACATGGCTTAAAGGAGTTTAAAAGTAAGGCTCCGTCGTAAGACGTGATACAGGGCGGAGAAATCCGCCCTATTTTTTATAGGAGATGATAATATGTGTGGAAATAATGGATGTAAAGTATGTCCTAATTTAGTTGCCAGTACTGAGGTGGCAGTTGCTGCTAATGAATTGCAAATTACAATTCCGGCGATGACAATAAATAATAATGAAAAGATTTGTTTGTTAATTGCCCAGGCAATCCCTGCAGGTGCTGATACACTGCCGGTAGTTATTTTAAATGGCACAGGCGGGACAGTAATTCAAATGATTAACCGTTGTGGTGACGGAGTAAGAGCAGATCAAATCCGCAGCAGAAAAATTTATAATTTGCGTGTGATGACAGAACCGCCCTTAGCAGTGGTTCGCAGTAATAATCTTTGCTGCACAGCTTTTGTATGGCCACAAATTACACCGCCTACAGTTACTCCATCGTCTGTTACTTTAAAGAAATGAGGCGTTGGCAATGGGCAATTTATTGATTGGCTTTACAATAGCCTTTCTTTCAAGTAGAGAAGGTCAGGAAATAGCTAAAAAGGTTGCAAAGAAAGTGCTTGAAAATCTTTCGGAAAAACCTAAAAAGAAGGACGGTGAAGATAATGCATAAGTACGATCATTATGCAGAGCATATTGACGGTGACAAATTAAAAGAAGAACAGGTTGATTATATTGTTTGCTGTGCATTAGAAAAAATCAAAGTCATCGATGAGGAAGATTACGAAGCTATAATGATGAAAATTCATTGTATAGCTTATGGTCCGCACTTTGACGAACACCTGGCCAAAAAGGCAGTCTCTGAAATGAAAAACGTCGATGGTACAAGTGGCGAGCATTGGACAGTAGAAGAAACAACCCGTGTCATGGATCAGAACGGTGTACATGCCAATAAGTACGACTGGTATTATTTAATGAATATGCTGCATAGCGATTATTCGAATCTCTGGGGAGAAGATGTTGCGCAGTATGTAAAATTTGCCAAGGCATACATCAACGATCCTGATGCTGGAGCAGGTAAAGTTTTTTATCTGTGGAGAGCTGGGAAGCATCATCATTAATATGTAAAAAGTGGTCGCAGTTTTGGTCGCACTTTAGTGTTTTTTAATGCCATTTCACGACTTCTTACGGCACTATCAAGAATATGATTCACAAAAAACAAAAACCGTCAAAGCCCTTGAAAACTAGGCTTTGACGGTACTTTTTTGCTGGTACGCCCGAGTGGAATCGAACCACCGCACACGGCTCCGGAGGCCGATGCTCTATCCACTGAGCTACGGGCGCATAGTGTTTGGTGCACAATGCACCATAGCGAATTATAGCATAACGGCAAGCTTCTTGCAAGTTTTATACTGGGTTGATGAAATAAAAAATATAATAAAGAAGCAGGAAGTGCAGTAAAATAAATATTAAATTTTTTCTAAGGGATTTACTTAGTTCTGCGTTTTATATATAATCAAATCATTAGATAATATTGGCGGAGGAAAGCTTTATGAGCTACTGCAGATTGTTATTGACGCCGCGAATGACGTTATTGATTGTTATCGGTTCTTTGATTTATTCTGTAGGTTTGAATCAGTTTATAGTGCCTGTTGGTCTGTATAATGGGGGATTTTTAGGTATTGCCCAGCTCATACGACACTTCATGGAAAGCTGGTTCGGTATCAGTTTTGGCAATACCAATATCGCCGGTATTTTATATTTTATTTTGAATATACCGTTGCTGGCGGTTTCCGTGAAACGTTTTGGAAAGGAATTTCTTGCTAAAACCATTTACTGTGTTTGCTGGTACAGCTTGTTTTTGACTGTAGTTCCGATTGCAGATCATTTACTGGTCGACGAACATTTGACGGCCTGTGTAGCAGGCGGTGTGATCTGCGGTATTGGTGCCGGGATGACTTTACTTTCTGGTGGCAGCGGCGGCGGTGAAGAAATTTTGGGACTTTTACTGATGCAGAAGCATTCAAATTTGAGTGTCGGTAAGGTTTCAGCGATACTGAATATTTTTATTTTTGGGACATGTGCGGTAATTTTCAGTATTTCCCAGGCAATTTATTCAGTTTTGTTTACGGGTATCGTTTATTATGTGCTGGATAAGGTACATTTCCAGAATATAATGCTGACGATGCTGATCATTACGAAAAAACAAGGATTGGAAAAGATAATCTTCGAAAAAGTCAATCGTGGCGTTACAAAATGGAATGCTTATGGTGCATATAGAAATGAAGAAAGAGAAATTCTGATGACCGTAGTTTCCAAAAGTGAATTTCTGCAGCTGCGGCGTCTGCTTTTGGCTGCCGATCCTGAAGTTTTTATAATTATAGAAGAAAATGTTTTTGTTGTTGGTAATTTTCAAAAGCGTGTCAATCAATAAAAAAGCTCCTGCTTTGCAGGAGCTTTTTCTTTTACTATATTATTTGGGGACGATATCACCAACACCATTTAAAATATAACGGGGACGATAAGCAAAAACCTGCATATTTTCAAGGTCAGTAACACCTGAAAGTACCAGGACCGTAGTCAGGCCGCTTTCCATTCCTGCAACTATATCTGTGTCCATACGATCGCCTATCATAGCAGCTTCGTCTGAATGGACGCCAAGCATTCTCAGACCGGTACGCATCATCAGAGGATTGGGCTTGCCTACAAAGTACGCCTGTTTTCCTGTAGCAAGTTCGATAGGAGCAACCAAAGCACGGCAGGCGGGAATGATACCGGTCTCAGTGGGACCCGTCAGATCAGAGTTTGTAGCTACTAAACGTGCACCTTTTTGTAGGAGGCTTACAGCTTTTAAAATCATATCATAATTATAAGCGCGGGTTTCGCCGACAACTACGTAGTCAGGATTAGTATCGTTCATCGTGATACCGGCATCATAAAGAGCATTGACAAGTCCTGGTGCGCCAATAACATAAACACTGCATTTTGGAGACTGGCTTGCCAGAAATTTAGCAGTAGCCAAAGCGCTGGTATAAAAATGGCTTTCATCAACGTCAAGTCCCATTCGCGCTAATTTTTGCTGCAGTTCTTTGGGAGAACGCTCACTGGAGTTCGTCAGGAATAGGAATTCTTTTTCTTCTTTATAAAGCCAGTCGACAAATTCTTTTACTCCGGGCAGTAAACGGTTCCCGTGATAGATGACGCCGTCCATATCGCAGATAAAGCCCTTTTTAGCATAAAGTTCCTGTAAAGTATCTATGATGTTCACTTCCTTAATAATGAAAAATTTAATCTTATATTATAATTATCGACTATTAAAGCAATAATTTCAATGTTTTCAGCTGATGAAATTCGTGTTTCAAAGTAAAATTTATGAAAATTTTTCATTAAAGAGATATTTTGTTATAATATTAAGCAAATATAAGACGTAAGTGAGGAGAAGATTATGCGTATCGCTGTGATAGATGGAATGGGCGGCGGACTTGCCGCACAGGTCGTAAGCCAACTGACCGGCAAGCTTCCGGAACAGGTTGAGCTTATCGGGTTGGGCACTAATGCTTTGGCAACGGCAGCAATGCTCAAAGCAGGAGTCAAGCGCGGAGCCACAGGAGAAAATGCGATCTGTATTTCAGCGGCAGCAGCAGATTTGATCGTCGGCCCTATCGGCATCATCATACCCAATGCTATGATGGGTGAGATCACTCCACGTATTGCGGAAGCAGTCGGCAGCGCTGCTGCTAAAAAAGTTCTTTTGCCCGTGAGCCAAAATCATTTTGAAATAGTTGGCGTGGAGCCTAAGTCACTGGCTTCGTTAGTGAAAGAGGCTGTAAGCAGAATTTTGACTTTGGTTGAAGCCTGATGGTAAAAAGTGGTATAATATAAATTAGTTTTGTTTGAAGAAAGTAAGTAAAGGAGAAAGCCGAAATGATTGCTATCCGTGACCGGGTGCGTTTTGTAGAAACAGATATGATGGGCGTGGTGCATCATGCCAATTATCTGCGCTGGTTTGAAATGGGTCGTGTGGCTTATCTGCGTGCCGCAGGTGTTGAATTACTGGATTTAATGGCACACGGTGTTATTTTTCCGATTACAGAAGTGCATGTGAAATATAAAAATTCCTGTAGTTTTGATGATGAGTTTGAAGTACAGACGATAATGATTGAATTCAGCCGGGCTAAAATGGATTTTGCTTACAAGGTGATACGGCTTGCTGATGGCGTGGTGCTGGTTGAAGGCAGGACTCGTAATTTATTTACCAACCAACAGGGAAAGATTATTCGTTTAGATGCCTGTTATTTTGATAAAATCAATGCGCTGTTTCAGCAGGAAACAGCCAAGGAGTGAGAAGATGGAAACAAAATTTGAAATCGTGCCGGTTCCGACACGTATCCTGACCCATCACGACGATATCGTAGAAGCCATTGTTGAATATGGCGGAGATAAGATAGGACCTGATGATGTAGTTTGTGTTGCTGAAAGCGTTGTGGCTATTACACAGGGCGGGGCCAAACGCAGTGAGGATTTTAAGCCAGGTTTGCTGGCAAAGGTTTTGTGCCGTCTATTTCCGTCCAAGGGCAGTATCTCTGGCTGGCATAGTATGCAGGCTCTGATCGATGCTGAAGGCGGAATGAGGGTTTTGATTGCTGTTATCTGTGGCTTTGCGGCAAAATGCGTGGGTGTTTCCGGTGTATTTTATCGTATGGCAGGAGAACAGGCACGTTTGATCGATGACGTTACGGGTACGATGCCTCCATATGACAAGCATATTGTTTACGGACCGCATAACCCCAGTAAAGTAGCCGAGGAAATTACCAGCGGCACAGGTGCTTTTGGAGCGGCAGTAGCGGATGTTAACGATTTGAAGCGTTCCTGTGTTCTGGGGGTTTCCAAGGGTGTTAATGCTGATGAAGTGGCACAGATTTTGATTGATAATCCTTTTGGTAATGGCAGTCAGAAAACACCGGTCGTTGTTATAAAAAACTATCGCAGGGCACGCTAAGGAGGCTAAAAAATGCTTTTCATTTTAAAAGTTATTGCAGCACTGATTTTATTGGCAGTTGTTGTAATCGGAATATATATCTTGCTTCAGGGCAAGGAAGAAATGTTTTTTGAAGTTACTCAGCGTACTAAAGCCAGACTGATTAAACGCAGCGAAAATAAGCTGGAGTTTGAAGTTGAGCTGCCGATGCATAACGATGGCAAAGAAGAAGGCATTATCTTGGATGCATTTATCCGTGTGTATCTGCCGCAGGAACAATATGCTGATGCCCAGCTGCGCGGACGCGTCAATTTAAAAGAAGCGCCGCGTGAAGATGACTATTTCGAAGCAATGCTGCTTGGACCTGGTGTAAAGAAGACGATGGTTGTAAAATTTGAGCTGGTGCCGGAACATGGCGTTACTTTGAAGCAGGCTGTCGAAGGCATGCCGGATGTGGACATTGCGCTGTTTCTGGATTGCCGTGGACGAACTGCGCTCTATACTGTCAAAAAAATTATTACTTTGCATAAAGATGAGCTGCAGGCTTTGCTGGCATAATATAAAAATTCAATTAAAACCGCCGGAAGGCGGTTTTTCTTTTTGGAATAATTTTTCTTTTTGGCAGGTTTTTTCAGTATGGATATGGAATTATAAAATGTTAATGAATGTACGGAAAAGCGGGGTGAGGATATGCTACTGGGAATTGACGTCGGCGGGACATTTACAGATGCCGTGCTGATAGGGAGAGGTACAATAATAGCGCAGGCTAAACGCAGAACAACACATGAAGCAGTATTGCAAGGTATTTTAGAAGCTCTGGATGAGGTTTTGCAGGAGCAGGAAGTTTATAATATTGAACGGGTAGTGATTTCCAGCACAATCGTAACTAACGCTTTAACAGAAGGCCGAACTGATCCGGTATTTTTGGCTGTGATGACAGGACCGGGAATGAATGTTAGTAAGAGCTTTCCTGTAGAGCCTTATTATGTGAGCGGCTATGTCGATCATCGCGGTAAAATAACAGCTCGTATTGACTGGCAGAAGCATCAGGGCTTACTGTCTAAGGCAAAAAACAAAATGGCGGCTGTGTCCGGAAAATTTTCGGTACGTAATCCTGAAAATGAATATGCACTTGCAGGGGAACTGAAAGATTGCGGTTATGAGAAAATTTTTCTCGGTTCGGAGTTATCAGGCGAATTGAATTTTGTGCGGCGTACTAATTCTGCTTATTTTGCAGCTGCTGTTTATAAAACCTTTAAAAATTTTTGCCGTCAGGTACAAGACAGCCTGAAGGAACGCAATATTACTGCACCGGTACATGTGTTAAAGGCTGACGGGGGAACTTTGCCGTTAGATATAGCGCTGAAACAGCCTGTGGAAACTATTTTTACAGGACCGGCAGCCAGCGTTTTGGGTATAGAGGCCCTGGGCGCACCGCAGGTGAAAAGTATTTCGCTGGATGTAGGTGGGACGACTACTGATATTGCTTTTTGGGAAAATGGACTGCCTTTGCTAGCCAGACATGGAGCTAAAGTTGCCGGCTATCCGACAGCTGTACGTTCGTTCCATATGCGAAGCGTTGGCATTGGCGGTGATAGCCGTATCCGTCGGACAGAAACCGGTTTTGAGGTTGGCCCTGAACGTATTGGTCCGGCGATGGCAGTGGGAGGCTGTGAACCGACTTTGTCAGATGCTTTGATAGTAGCTGGGCGCGTTGGTTTTGGTGATAAGGCGGCGGCTCATAAGGGGATGCAGCAGCTGTGCCTGATGGGTGAGACAGCAGCTGAGGTTGCCATGCAGGTTGTCGAAGCGGCAGTGTCTGTTATTGAAGCTACGATTAATGAAATGCTGCATGAATGGAGTATTCAGCCTGTTTACACTGTCAACGATGTTATTAAAGGGACTGAATTTGAGCCGGAGCTGCTTGTAGGCGTCGGCGGTGGCGCAGCAGGTTTGATTATGGCTTTGGGAGAACGGATGGGACTGCCTGTGGAAATACCGGCTGGCGCAACTGTTGCTAATGCAGTCGGCGCGGCACTTGCCCGGCCGACTTTAGCTGCCAGTCTGCGGGCCGATACTACGGAAGGATATTATCTGATCCCGGAGAGCGGACAGCGTGAACGGCTGCCCAGTGGCTTCAGTATGAAAATGGCGGAAGAACTTTTGGCAGCATGGCTGCATGAGCAGGCTAAAGCCTGGCAGCTGCCGGGGCAGGAAGCTGAAGTGATCAGTAAAGAGTTTTTCAGAACTATCCATGGCTATTACGACAGTGGTGAAATTATTTCACTGAGGATGCAGTTGAAGCCTGGTATCCTGCAAACTGTCATTGGCAGGGAGGTGGCATTTTGAAATCGAAACTTGGCTTGATATTTTTTCCGGCTTTTGACTGGATGATATCGCCTACACACCCGGAGCGGCAGGAGCGTTTGTTATATACGCGTGATCAACTGCTGGAAGAGGGGCTTTTTGATTTGCCGCAGATCAGAGAATACCGCCCCCGTTTGGCAGAAATCAATGATTTGCAGCGTGCACATATCGGCGTGCCGTCCATTGCACGTCTTATCACACCGGCGCACCTTACTTCTGCAGGCGGTTGTTTAGCCGCAGCTGATGCAGTAATGTCAGGTGAAGTAAAGCGGGCTTTTGCTTTAGTCAGGCCGCCTGGGCATCATGCAATGCGCGTAGTTCACGGAATCCGCGGTTTTTGCACTGTTAATATCGAAGCGGTGATGGTGGAGTATCTGCGCAGTGTTTATGGAATCAAAAAAATCGCTGTTGTCGATACTGACGTACATCATGGTGATGGTTCGCAGGATATTTTTTATCATGATCCTGATACTTTATATATTTCTTTTCATCAGGACGGCAGGACCTTGTATCCCGGTACGGGTTTTCCTGATGAAGCCGGCAGTCCGGCAGCCTGGGGTACAAATATCAACCTGCCGTTGCTGCCGGGCACAGGTGATGAGGGACTGCACAGATTATATGATGGTCTGATCCAGCATATTCTTGATGATTTTGAGCCGGAGCTGATCATTAATTCAGCAGGTCAGGATAATCATTTCAGTGATCCTCTGGCTTCAATGGCTGTAACAGCGCAGGGATATGCCAAATTAGCCGATAAATTGCAGGCTGATATTGCAGTACTGGAGGGCGGCTATTCTGTAGAGGCTGCGCTGCCCTATGTTAATACAGGTATCATTTTGGCAATGGCGGATATGGACTACAGCAAGGTGGTAGAACCTGACCAAAGCGATTTGCGGCAGCAGGATGAGCGCTGTAATAAACGTGTCGATCAGCTGATTGCTGAAACAGGTGAATTGTGGCGCAGTCGGTTTAGCACCAGAAAAGAGCTGCTGGCAAAATGCGGTAATAGCTGGAGCAGGAAGAAAAGCATTTATTATGATGAAGAAGGGATCAGAGAAGAACAGATCGAGACCGCTCATTATTGCAGGCAATGCAGCGGTTATCTTACGATCAGGACTGCGGCTGCGGGAACACGTTTCGGAGATCAGAGCGCGTTTATCATTTCGTTGAAACGCGATACCTGCAGTGAATGCCGGCAAACTGCTTATGACGAAGCACAGCTGGAAAAACGTAATGGCAAATGGCAGTATGTTTTAGTGCAGCACATAGCTGATGGTGAAATAGAAAGTTTGTAATTAAAATAGGCTGATGCCTTCAAAGATTAGGAAACGGAGTAAAGAAAACTAATGAAAGAAATTGTTATTGCAACACGTAATCCCGGTAAACTTGAAGAATTCAAAGTATTGATGAAAGATTTGGAGGTGGAATTACGTTCATTGGAAGAATGGCCGAATGTACCTGAACCAGAAGAAACAGGGAAAACTTTTATGGCCAATGCCCGACTGAAGGCTGTTTATTATGCTAAAGAAACAGGGCTGCCATGTATCGCCGATGATTCAGGATTAGAAGTACTGGCGCTGGAGGGGGCTCCAGGTGTGCGCAGTGCGCGTTATGCCGGCGAGGAAGCTACGGACGAAGAAAACAACAAACTGCTGCTGCAGACGATGAAATTTCAGGTAAAACGTACTTGCCGTTTCCGTTGTGCATTAGCCGTGGCAGCTCCTAACGGAAAAATTTTATTGGAAAGCGACGGCATTTGTGACGGTATGCTGCTGCATGAGCCGTTAGGGACAGAGGGATTTGGTTATGATCCTCTGTTTTGGTCAACAGAACTGCATAAGGGTATGGGCGAAGCTACGATGCAGGAGAAAAATAAAATCAGCCATCGCGGCAAAGCTATTAAAAAACTTGTTGCGAATTGGGGGAAAATGAAGTGAAAATCGGTATTACCGGCGATACTCACGGCAGCAAACAAGCCATCAGGCAGGTTCTGCATGCTGTGCCGCCTGTTGAATATTGGTTTCATACCGGAGATTACAGTCAGGATGGACGTTTTTTAGTTGCCGAAACCAAGCTGCCGTTACTGGCAGTATGCGGCAATACAGATCCCGGCGAAGGGAAAGCAAATGTAGACGAATTTATTACGTTGGCGGGGCAGCGTATCTGGCTGACGCATGGACATCGTTATCTGCATGGGTATCAGGTATCCGAACTGGCCTGGTGGGCACGTAAGCTGGAAGCTGATATTGTGGTTTTCGGACATACACACGTACCTTTGGTAAAATGGTTCGGTGATGTACTGCTTGTTAATCCCGGCAGCCCTGTTTTACCGCGCAGCGAAATGGGAGCTACGTTTGCTGTATTAACTGTTAAAGAAGGAGAACGCCCGGAAGCTGAGCTTTACAAATTATAGTGCCATCGTGTCAGGTAAGCTTTTAATTTGTAAAAAAACTTAAAATTCTGACGCTTGCTACTTGAAAAAGCAGTATAATTCATTTACAATATTTAGTATATACTAAATTGAAATTACGGGGGTAATAATGTATGACATTACGTGACGATGCTTTGAAACTCCACTTAGAAAACCATGGCAAGCTTGCTGTTGTGAGCAAGGTTCCCATTAAAACCCGCGAAGATTTGGCCTTGGCATACACCCCTGGTGTTGCTGAACCATGTAAAGAAATCAAAGAAAATAAAGACTTGTCCTTTGAATATACCTGCCGCGGCAATATGGTCGCTATCGTCAGCGACGGTACCCGTGTACTCGGCCTGGGAGATATCGGACCGGAAGCAGCAATGCCGGTAATGGAAGGCAAGGCAGCACTATTTAAAACCTTTGGCGATGTAGATGCTGTACCTATCTGTATCGATACTAAAGATCCTGCTAAAATTATTGAAACTGTACGTTTCCTGCAGCCCAGCTTTGCCGGTATCAATTTGGAAGATATTTCCTCTCCTAAATGCTATGATATCGAATGCGAATTGAAGAAAATCTGCGATATCCCTGTTTTCCATGACGATCAGCACGGTACTGCAATTGCCTGTCTGGCAGCAGTTATCGGTGCTTTGCGCTTCGTGAAAAAAGATATGAAAACAGCTAAATTTGTTGTTAACGGCTGCGGCGCAGCAGGCTCTGCTATCGGCCGTCTGCTTATCAGCATGGGTGCTGAAAATGTAACCATGGTTGATCGTTTCGGCGCTTTGTATGAAGGTATTGACGCTAATCTTGACCGCATCCAGTCTTATCTAGCGACAGTCACTAATAAAGAACATAAAAAAGGCACTTTGGCGGATATCGCCAAAGGCGCTGACGTTTTGATCGGTGTTTCCGCTCCTAACGTCTTTACGAAAGAAATCATCGCCAGCATGGCAGATAAAGCTATAGTTTTTGCACTTGCCAATCCGGTTCCGGAAACTTCTTATGCTGACGCTATCGAAGCTGGTGCTGCTGTTGCAGGTACCGGCCGCAGTGACAGTCCGAATCAGGTCAACAACGTCACTGTATTCCCGGGTGTGTTCCGCGGCGCTATTGATGTACGCGCTAAAGCAATCACCGAAGAAATGAAAGTAGCTGCTGTTTATGCAATTTCCGAACTGATCGACGAGAAAGACCTGCGTGCCGATTATGTTGTTCCGGATGCGTTTGATCCGCGTGTTGCGCCGGCAGTTGCGGCCGCGGTGGCCCGTGTTGCTATGGAAACAGGCATTGCCCGCATTAAAGTCGATCCAGAAGAAGTGCGTGCCAACACTATGAAACGTGTCGGCAGATAAGGAGGCTATCATGCGCGAGATAAAAGTTCAGGAGATAACTGCTGCTGTCAGTAAGCTTTGTAAAGATTCCTGCTATTACCTGCCGGAAGAGCTGCTGGAAAAATTAAAAGCATCTATCGCCACCGAAGAATCTCCTTTGGGGCAGGAAATATTGACGACTATCGTTGAGAATGCCGAACTAGCAAAAGCCAAAGACGTGCCGATTTGTCAGGATACCGGTTTGACAGTTGTCTTTATGGAAATCGGACAGGAAGTACATTTTGTAGGCGGAGATCTTTATGAAGCGGTCAACGTCGGTATCGCCGATGGTTATGTTGGCGGTTATCTGCGTAAATCTTCTGTTGATGATCCTTTATTTGTACGTAAAAATACCGGTGATAATACGCCGGCGATCATTCATACAACGATAGTGCCCGGTGAACAGGTCAAAATAACCGTATCGCCTAAAGGCTGCGGCAGTGAAAACATGGGCGCACTAAAAATGCTTAAACCGGCTGACGGCGTTGAAGGCGTTATCAAATTCGTTGTCGACACCGTGCGCAGTGCCGGCCCTAATCCATGTCCGCCTGTTACCGTAGGTGTCGGTATTGGCGGTAATATGGAAAAAGCTGCACTTTTGGCAAAGTATTCTCTTACTCGTAAGGTAGGGGAGCACAATCCTAATCCTCAGTATGCAGAACTTGAAAAAGAACTGCTGAAACGTGTCAATATGACTGGCGTAGGTCCTTCCGGACTAGGCGGCAGCACTACTGCCGTAGCTGTTAATATTGAATATGCACCGACCCATATCGGCGGCCTGCCGATTGCCGTTAATCTGAACTGCCATGCTGCACGCCGTGCAGAAATGGTATTGTAAGGAGGGGCCTGAGATGAGTGAAGCGATTATCAAATATATCAATGCGCCGTTAAGCGAAGCTACGATCAAAGACCTGCACGCGGGTGATGTAGTACGTATCAGCGGTTACATCTATACTGCCCGTGATGCGGCACATAAGCGTATGACAGAAGCGCTGACCAAGGGAGAGCAATTGCCCTTCGACGTAAGAAATCAGGTGATTTATTACGTAGGTCCAAGCCCTACTAAACCCGGTGAAGTAGTTGGCAGTGCCGGACCGACGACCAGTGGGCGTATGGACAAATATACCCCGACGATGATCGAACAGGGTATGCGTGGGATGATCGGTAAAGGACTGCGCTCGCAGGAAGTTATTGATGCCTGCGTGGAGCATGGCGCTGTTTATTTTGCTGCTATTGGCGGAGCGGCAGCAGTTATTGCCAAATCTATCAAAGGCGAAGAAATGATTGCCTATGAAGATTTAGGGCCTGAAGCTATTCGCCGTTATGAAGTTAAAGATTTTCCTGCTATCGTCTGTATCGACAGCGAAGGCAACGATTTTTATAAAGTTGGCATTGCCAAATACAGTAAAGAGTAACAAATTTAACAAATCTTTAAGGGACTGCAGAAGCAGTTCCTTATTTTTTGCAAAAGTCTTGACAAGCTTATTTAGTTGAGCTATCATAATGCCAATCGAATAACACACTCTTATCGAGAGCGGTGGAGGGACAGGCCCTGTGAAACCCGGCAACCAAGCCTAGCTATGGTGCTAAATCCTGCAAGAACATTCTTGATAGATGAGAGGAAAGCAGAAGCAAGCGCTCTTTCCTCGGAAAGAGCTTTTTTGTTAGTCCGACCGAGCTAAGATAGGTACTGTGTTAAATTCATTTTAAAGGAGAGATTGTTTATGAAAAAGTTATTTCTGGCTTTGCTGGCAGTGTTCAGCATCGCATTAGTCGTTGCCGGCTGTGGCGGCGACAGCAAACCAGCCGCTAACAGCGGCGATAAAAAGGTGGTGCTGAAAGTAGGGGCAACGCCTGTACCGCATGCTGAAATTTTGAATCTGATCAAACCGCAGCTGGCTAAAGAAGGCATTGATTTGCAGATCATTGAATTCAGCGATTATGTTAAACCCAATCTGTCTTTGGCAGATAAAGAATTAGACGCCAACTTCTTCCAGCACACTCCGTATCTCGAGAAATTTGCTTCCGAAAGGAATCTGCCTCTGGTTGCCTATACCAAGGTACATATCGAACCAATGGGGGTTTATTCGAAAAAATTAAAAGACTTAAATAATGTTCCAAGCGGAGCCAAAGTTGCTATTCCGAATGATCCTACTAACGGCGGCCGTGCTCTGGCATTGCTGCAAAGCGCCAAGCTGCTCAAGCTGCGTGACGGTGTAGGCATTTCCGGTACGCCTGGCGATATTGTTGATAATCCTAAAAATCTGCAGATCGTGGAAATAGAAGCAGCTTTGCTGCCGCGTTCCATGGATGATGTTGATCTGTCTGTTATCAATTCCAATTTTGCTATGGAAGCACAGCTGAATCCAGTCAAAGATTCTCTCTTTACTGAACCGAAGGATTCTCCGTATGCCAATATCTTAGCAATACGTAAAGGCGACGATAAGCGTCCGGAACTGCAAAAACTGGATAAAGCTTTAACCAGCCCTGAAGTAAAGAAATTCATCGAAGAGAAATATAAAGGCGCTGTTGTACCTGCTTTTTAATGTAAGCTCTGTTTGATTTTATCGGATAGTGATTGTAAGATAGCAAATAAAAAATATTCCCCTCTCAGCGGAAGTTGAGAGGGGTTATTTTTTTGCCTGGCTCTATGGGAATAGAGTCAGGCTTTTTGTTGTTGTAGATCAGGTGCTGGCAAGTGGGATTGTAAATATTGCCGCACAAGTACGATGAAAATATAAGTAAGAGCAAAAATGAGACTGAAATATAAAATAAAACGTGCTTATGTCTTGCGGGGGGGTACAACCGTGGTACAATAATTATGAATTATAGGTGAAATATTTTAGCATAAACAAAAAATACAAAAGTATTGATTATAGGTGAATTCTAGTGGGATATAATTCTTTGCTGCGCAAGATAGTTTTGATCATAGGCGACATAATTTGTTTGTATCTG